>Ga0255131_1000006_pt1 | contig 85471 bp, 85 predicted proteins | sample Law_Yuk_RepC_8d_FD_188554 | JGI IMG/M metagenome (GOLD analysis project Ga0255131, IMG submission 188554) | Freshwater microbial communities from St. Lawrence River, New York, United States - Law_Yuk_RepC_8d | ecosystem: Environmental > Aquatic > Freshwater > River | place: USA: New York... | reverse complement strand
ACATTTGATCTAAGTGACCCGCTAGTTATTATTGGATTAATTATTGGTGGTCTTATTCCTTACCTTTTTGCTGCGATGGCCATGGAAGCTGTTGGAAGAGCTGCAGGTGCGGTGGTTGAAGAAGTAAGACGTCAATTCAAAACCATCAAAGGCATTATGACTGGTAAAGGTAAACCTGATTATGCTCGCGCCGTTGATATGCTAACGACAGCAGCTATTAAAGAAATGATTGTGCCTTCATTACTTCCTGTTGCAGTTCCAATTATTGTGGGCTTAACTCTAGGACCTAAAGCATTAGGCGGTCTTCTTATGGGAACGATTGTGACCGGTTTATTTGTTGCTATCTCTATGTGCACAGGTGGTGGTGCTTGGGATAATGCAAAAAAATATATTGAAGATGGTAATCATGGTGGTAAAGGTTCAGAAGCGCACAAAGCAGCTATTACAGGAGACACTGTAGGTGATCCTTACAAGGATACTGCTGGCCCTGCTATTAACCCGCTTATTAAAATCATTAATATTGTGGCCCTTCTCATCGTGCCACTTCTTTAATTGATGAATAAAAAAAGGCGCCTTAATCAAGGCGCCTTTTTTATTTAATTTACTTTTTAATGTCTTGGCCTGTAAGTTTTTTAAAGGCTTCTAAATATTTTTCACTTGTTTTTCTAATTACATCTTCTGGTAATGAAGGCGGTGGTGGCGTTTTATTCCATCCACTATTTTCTAGCCAGTCTCTAATAAATTGTTTATCAAAGCTTGGTTGCGAGGCTTCTTCACGATATTGATCTAGTGGCCAAAACCGAGAAGAGTCTGGCGTTAATATTTCATCAATAAGTACTAAATGATTTTCATCATCTAAACCGAATTCAAATTTGGTATCTGCAATAATAATGCCCTTTGTGAGAGCAAAAGTTGAAGCTTCATGATATAGCTTAATACTAATTTCTTTAATGCGGGATGCAACATCTTTACCGACGCGAGCTTCACATTCTTCATATGAAATATTTTCATCGTGCCTGCCAACTGCCTCTTTACTAGAAGGCGTAAATATAGGCTCACTTAATTTTGCAGACTCTTTTAAACCTTGTGGAAGTTTTATGCCACATAGTGATTGTGTTTTTTGATAATCTTTCCAGCCACTGCCTGATAAGTAACCTCGAACAATTGCTTCAATAGGTAAGGCCTTTAATTTTCTTGCGACAATAGCACGATTTTTTACCTGAATTACTTCATTTTCAGCTACAACGCTTTCTGGTGAAATTCCAGACAAATGATTGGCGACTACAAAGGAAAGCTTATTAAACCAAAAGTCAGCCATTTGCGTCAGAACAAAGCCCTTAAATGGAATAGGCTCTGCCATCACAACGTCAAACGCAGATAATCGATCTGTTGTAACAATCAATAGATGTTTATCATCAATCTCATAAATATCTCTCACTTTTCCTTTATGAAGCAAAGGAAGGCTCTTAATTGATGTTGCTATTAATTGATTTTCGGCCATTTAAAATCTTCTTTCTAAGATTTCAATTGCAGGAAGTTTTTTTCCTTCTGCAAACTCTAGAAATGCACCACCTGCAGTTGAGATATATGAAATATCATTTGCAACATTAAATTTTTCAATCGCAGCAATAGTGTCGCCGCCTCCTGCTAATGAAAATGCAGACGCATCTGCAATTGCTTTCGTCATTGTTTCAGTACCTTTTGCGAACTGATCAAATTCAAATACACCGATGGGACCGTTCCAAATAATAGTTTTAGCATTGTGAATACATTTCACAATTTCATCCACCGAGTCCTTGCCTAAATCAAAGATCATGTCATCTTGGCTGACGTCTTTAATATTCTTTGTTGTCGCTCTTTCATTTGCATCTAATTTTTTACCACAAACTACATCTGAAATAATAGGTAAAGATGCACCTCGCTTAGATAGTTTATCTATAATTTTTTTTGCTGCAGGGACTAACTCTTCTTCATACATAGAGCTACCTACTTCAAAACCCATTGCCTTGATGAAAGTATTTGCAATTCCGCCACCAACAATAAGCTGATCAACTTTGTCAGACAATGTATCTAATATGCTTAACTTAGATGAAACTTTGCTACCACCTACAATGGCGATCATAGGTCTTAAAGGATTTAGCAAGGCTTTTTCAAGAGCCTCTAGCTCAGCCAAAAATAAAATACCTGCACATGCAATATCAATGTATTCCGCAATACCATAGGTTGATGACTCTTTGCGATGCGCTGTTCCGAATGCATCCATGACAAAAATATCTGCGAGTGAAGCATATTTTTTTGCTAAAACTTCTTCATTACGTTTTTCACCAATATTAAATCTACAATTCTCTAAAACTATTAGTTGGCCTGGAGTTATATCAAAGGGTTTACTATCCCAATCCGAAACAAGGCGCACAGGATAATCAAGATGATTTTTTAGGAACTCCACCACGAGCTTTAATGAGTCATTGTCATTAAATTTTCCTTCTTCAGGTCTGCCTAAATGAGACGTCACCATCACACTGGCGCCTTTTTGAAGGGCAAAGGTAATACTCGGAATGGAAGCTAGAATTCTTTTAGGAGAAGTAATTTTTCCATCTTGAATAGGGACATTCAAGTCAGAGCGAATAAAAACTCTTTTATCTTTAAGATTTAAATCGACTAGTCTTTTGATGTTCATTAATCAAATATTATTTGGCAGCTATCATAGCTAAAGCTGTATCAATCATGCGACAGCTAAAACCCCACTCATTGTCATACCAGCCAAAAACTTTTACGAGCAATCCGTCTTCACTTACTTTAGTGAGATTAGCATCAAAATGAGATGAAGCTTCTGTATGATTAAAATCAACGGATACCAAAGGCTCATCATTGTAAATTAATATGCCTTTTAATATACCTTGGTTAGCCGCTTCTTTCATAATGCGATTTACTTCTTCTTTTGATGTTGCTTTTTTAGGGGTAAAAGTTAGCTCTACTAATGATACATTTAATGTTGGCACTCTAATCGCAATACCATCAAGCTTACCTTTTAATTCAGGTATCACTAATGCAACACTCTCTGCAGCACCTGTTTTGGTGGGAATCATAGAAACTCCAGCAGAGCGAGCTCTTCTAAGATCTTTATGTTGATTGTCGTTTAAATATTGATCGTTTGTATATGAGTGAATAGTTGTCATAAGTCCTGTGACAATTCCCAGTTTTTCATGCAATGGTTTTACCATTGGCGCCAGACCATGCGTTGTGCAAGAAGCATTCGATACAATAAGATCAGAAGCTTTTAAAGTTTGATGATTTATGCCGTAAACAATAGTTGCATCAACATCTTTATCCCCCGGTGAAGAAATCAACACTTTCTTAGCGCCTTGTTTCACATGTATGATCGATTTTTCTTTGCTAGTAAAAGCACCGGTGCATTCCATGACCACGTCTACATTTAATTTCCCCCAAGGCAAGTCCTCAGGATTTCTTGTGCTATAAAATTTGATAATATCGCCATTGATAATAATTTCATGATCATTCGTTTTGATATCAGCATTAAATTTTCCATGCGCGCTATCGTATTTTAACAAATGCGCATTAGATGCTGCATCACCGCGACTAGCATTAATGGCAACTACTTTAATATCCTGATGATTTAACTCGTAAATCGCTCTTAATATTAAGCGCCCTATTCTTCCAAATCCTGTGATTGCTATCTTAACTGCCATAAAGATTTCCTTTGGTAAAAAATAAGGCATCTCAAATTTGAGATGCCTTATTAAACTTACTCAATAAAAATTACAGAATTGATTTAACAGTTGAAACGACATTTTCTACTGTAAATCCAAAGTGTTTAAATAATGCGCCACCAGGTGCTGACTCACCAAATGTATCAATACCAACAGCTGCACCATCTAGACCAATATACTTTCTCCAGAAATCGGTAATACCGGCTTCAATCGATACACGTTTTACACCTTTAGTTAATACGCTATCTTTATATGCCTGATCTTGACGATCAAATACATTTGTTGATGGCATAGAAACAATACGCGCTTTAATATTTTGCTCTTTTAATGCGACTTGTGACTTCAATGCAAGATCGACTTCTGAGCCAGTTGCTATCAGAATAACATCTGCCTTACCGCCTTCCGCTTCTGCTAATACATAAGCACCCTTGCGAATTAAATCAATTTGCGCATCAGTTCTTTTTGTAAATGAAGTATTTTGTCGGCTTAACACTAAGCTCGTTGGGTTGTGGATACTTTCAACAGCAACTACCCATGCTACTGCTGTTTCAGTTGAGTCTGCTGGTCTCCAAACATCCATTCTAGGAATGTAACGAAGGCCTGATGTAGTTTCGATCGGTTGATGTGTTGGGCCATCTTCGCCTTGACCAATTGAGTCATGCGTTAAAACATAGATTACCCTTTGTTTCATAAGCGCTGCCATTCTCATACCATTCTTCATGTAATCTGTGAATATATGGAAAGTGCCGCCGAATGGAAGCACGCCACCATGAAGCGCCATACCATTCATAATAGCTGCCATACCAAACTCACGTACACCGTAAGAAATATAATTACCTGGTGTTTTGCCGCTTACGTGTTGGAATGACGAACAGCTTGTTAAGTTAGATCCTGTTAAGTCTGCTGAACCCCCCACAAATTCTGGCAACATTGGCGCCAGCGCAGCAATAGCGTTTTGTGAAGCTTTACGTGTCGCTAATACTTCACCTTTTTCATTGACTGATTTAATCATGGCATCAGTGGATGCCTTCCAATTTTTTGGAAGATCACCCTTCATACGACGTTTAAATTCAGTGGCTAAATCTGGGAATTCTTTTTCATAAGCTGCGAATTTATCGTTCCATGCTGCTTCAGCTTTAGCGCCTTTATCTTTACCGCTCCATCCTGCATATACGTCTTCAGGAATTACAAAAGGATCGTGCTTCCAACCAATAGCTTCTCTTGTAGCGGCTACTTCAGCATCACCTAATGCTGACCCATGACAATCATGCGATCCAGATTTGTTAGGCGAGCCTTTACCGATAATAGTTTTACAACAAATTAATGATGGTTTATCTGTGATTTTCTTAGCCGCTTCAACTGCTTTGTTGATAGCTTCAAAATCATGGCCATCTACATTTGGAATTACATGCCAACCATAAGATTCAAAACGTTTAGCTGTGTCGTCTGTATACCAACCTTCGATATGACCATCGATAGAAATACCGTTGTCATCCCAGAATGCAATTAAATTTCCAAGACCCCATGTGCCTGCAAGAGCAGAAGCTTCATGAGAAACACCTTCCATCATGCAACCGTCACCCAAAAATACATACGTGTGATGATCTACAATTTTATGATTAGGTTTATTAAATTGGTTAGCGAGTAATTTTTCTGCCATTGCAAAACCTACTGCATTACTTATGCCCTGACCTAAAGGTCCTGTGGTTGTTTCTACGCCTGGTGCATAACCGTATTCGGGGTGACCTGCACATTTAGAATGAAGTTGACGGAATGTTTTGATTTCGTCCATCGGCAAATCGTAACCTGTGAGATGAAGCAATGAATAAATCAACATCGATCCATGGCCATTCGAAAGAATAAAACGATCACGATTAGCCCAGTTTGGATTAGAAGGGTTATGTTGTAAATGATGATTCCATAAAACCTCAGCAATTTCAGCCATGCCCATGGGTGCGCCTGGGTGTCCTGAGTTTGCTTTTTGAACTGCATCCATTGATAACGCACGAATCGCGTTAGCTAAATCTTGACGTGTTGCCATTATTGCCTCCCGAAATTGACAGCATTACAAATATTTTTAAATATCTGCGTACTAAATGTAAAGTTAAAAAATTAGTGTAATTTTTAGCTAAATTATTGCTTAAATAGCCCTTTTCAGCAAGGTGAATAGGGTCTTTTTGCCTCTTGATTATTTGAGCTAAATGCTTTTCATTCTCGCCATTTGATTGAGCAACCTATACTAGACTTTTGATCGACAGGGCCCTTCTGAGTCTTAGCAACAAGAAGCATTGCCTCATATAAATCACGCGTATTATTAGGGGGTGGCTCTCCTCGACCTGTGGCATCGAAGCGTCCACGATATTGCAGCTCTAAATTGCGATTAAAGCCAAAAAAATCAGGTGTACAAATAGCATTATAAAAATGTGCGATTTCTTGACTGTCATCAATTACGTAAGGAAAAGGAAAGTTAAATTGATTCGCAATGAGTTTCATGTTCTCAAATGAATCCTCAGGATAATTCTCAGAATTATTACTTTGAATGGCAATCGTTTCAATACCTAGATCTTTTAGCGCCAGAACATCACTCACAAGTCTTGGCAAAATTGCTTTCACGTAAGGACAGTGATTACATATAAACATGACGAGTAAGCCATTAGCCCCTTTTGATTTTTCCAGAGTCCAAATGTTATCGTCGACCCCCAGTAAATTAAAATCGATCGCTTTCCAACCAAAATCGCAAAGTGGAGTATTTAAACTAACCATGTTTTATGCCTTAATATAGCTTACCTATTTAATAGAATTGACTATGGAAGAAAATCGATTTTACCACTCCGAAAACCTAGAGCTCAAACATATCGTTGAGTTAGGCGCTCAAACACATATTCACGCTACAAAAGTTTTAAGGTTAAAGGTGGGAGATCAATTTGCGCTCTTTAATGGTGATGGTTTTGATTACGTCGCAAGAGTAATTGAATTATCCAAACATAAAACCTCTGTTGAGATTATCGATAGGTATGAAGTGAATCATGAGTCGCCCTTAAAAATAACCCTCGCGCAAGGTCTTGCAGCTGGCGACAAAATGGACTGGATTATTCAAAAAGCGGTTGAGCTTGGTATCCAATCCATACAGCCACTATTGACTGAACGATCTATTATTAAGCTAGATCGTGAAAGAGCAGATAAAAAAATTGAGCACTGGAGAACGGTTGCTATTTCTGCTTGCGAACAAACTGGGCGAAGTATTATTCCGGATATCTCAAGCCCGACTCATTTAACCCAATGGCTTAGCAATCAAAACCAAACAACTGACAGTTTGAAATTAATCCTTACGCCAGCGAAAGCTCAAAATCTTAATCATTTAAAAAAACCTCTTTCCCCTGTTGTTTTTATGGTGGGGCCTGAGGGCGGTTTTTCAGAAAAAGAAATGGATTTGGCTTTAAGGAGCGGCTTTGTTCCAGTAAATTTTGGTAAGAGAATTCTAAGAACGGAAACAGCCTCCATCGTAGCACTCTCTATTATGCAAAATTTATGGGGTGATTTTGCATAAAACGCAAAAATTTTGATATTTTTATAAAAAATACATGTAAAATATGTATTTTAAGCAAATTAGTCACTTATGTCTCTTGGCGAAGCAATCAGAAAAAGAAGGAGGTCTTTAGGGCTAACCCTGCAGACCTTAGCAAAAAAAATTGCGAGCGACCCCGGAAATCTTTCTAGAATAGAAAGGGGCGAGCAAAACATCGGTGAGGCGCAATTATTAAAAATATGTGAAGCGCTTAATTGCGCGCCCTCTAGTCTTTTTCAAAATAACGCTCCTGCAAATCCCATTCAAAAACTGGATAGCCAAACATTTGCAAGATGGTTTAGATTAGCAGCTCCGTACATCAACACTTTTAGCAATAAAACATTTGTCATCGCTTTTGGCGGAGAGCTTCTCGATGAGGATCAGTTTACGGCACTCTCCCATGACATTAATTTATTAACTTGCTTAAACGTCAAAATTATTCTCGTTCATGGTGCAAGACCTCAAATTGATCAAAGACTTAAAGAGAAAAAAATTTCAACCCAACTTGTAAGAAATGTTCGAGTCACTGACGATTTAAGTATGGAAGCAGTTAAAGAAGCTAATGGCCTCATTAAAATCAATATTGAATCTACACTTTCATCAAGTCTTTTAAACTCGCCTATGGCAGGGAGTGATATTAAAGTCTCTAGCGGAAATTTTATTACTGCAAAACCTTTAGGTGTAATCGATGGTATCGACATGCAACATACAGGGGAGGTAAGGAAAATTGACAGCGCTGCCATCAAGAAAAAATTGGATAATAAAGAGTTGGTAGTGATCTCACCGATTGGTTATTCACCTACAGGTGAAGTATTTAATCTGACGATGGAAGATGTGGCGCTTAAAACCTCTATCGCTTTAGAAGCGGATAAACTTATTCTTCTCATAGATTCTGATGGTATTTTTAATCTAAGAAATGAACTTCTGCACGAGATGACATTAGAAAAGGCAATTAATCTTTATAAAAGCATTTCAAAAAACTATCCAAAAAAACATGAGCTCATTAACATCAACTCTAATGACCTAGATCTTCTAGAAATTGCTATTAAAGCTTCTGAAGCAGGTATAAATAAAATTCATCTCATTAATAGGCATATTGATGGTGCGATTCTACAAGAATTATTTACAGATGATGGTTTAGGAACAGTTATCACCGAAAAAGCCCTCGACGCTATTAGGCCTGCTTCACATAACGACGTTAAAGGCATTCATAAACTTATTAATCCGTTGGAGGCTGGGGGGTATCTTATTAAAAGAGGCAAGGAGAGAATTGATCATGAGATAGAAAACTTTTTCGTGATCGAGCATGATAATAAAATTATCGGGTGTGCAGCTTTATATCCTTATGACGACCATGTTGAATTTGCATGTTTTGCTATTAACAAAAATTACCAGTCTAAAGGTTTTGGCTCAAAGCTATATAATTACTGCGAAGAAATTGCGCAAGAGAAAAATTACAAATATCTCTTTGCCTTAACAACTAGAACTGAACATTGGTTCGTTGAGAAGGGCTTTAAAGAAGAGAATATTCAAAAGCTTCCTAAAAAAAGAATAGAGTCTTATTTGCCACAAAGAAATTCAAAATTTTTTATTAAAAAGCTTTAAAATCTTTAAAAAACTATAGGCATAAAAATGAGTCAAAATATTCAACCAGAATACAAAGCCAAAATATTAAGTGAGGCTTTGCCGTACATCAAAAAATTCTTTGGCAAAACTATCGTTATTAAGTACGGCGGTAATGCCATGATCGACGAAAATTTAAAACAATCATTTGCTAGCGACGTCGTTCTTTTAAAATTAGTGGGTATGAACCCTGTTGTTGTTCATGGTGGTGGTCCACAAATAAATGAGCACCTGGATAAACTTGGTAAAAAAGGTGAGTTTATACAAGGCATGAGGGTAACCGATACTGAAACCATGGATATTGTAGAAATGGTTTTAGGTGGCCAGGTGAATAAAGAGATTGTAAATCTCATTAATAGACATGGTGGAAAAGCTGTGGGTCTCACAGGCCAAGATGGAAACTTTATTCACGCTAAAAAACTCCTAGTGCAAGATGAGACAGACCCCAAAAAAACAATCGATCTTGGTCACGTAGGTGAAATAGCATCCATCAACCCTAGTATTATTAATTTCTTAGATGATGGAGATTTTATTCCTGTCATAGCCCCGATTGGTGTAGGAGCTAATGGTGAGACTTACAATATTAATGCCGATCTAGTCGCGGGAAAATTATCTGAAGTACTAAATGCTGAAAAATTAATCTTACTAACAAATACACCTGGCGTACTAGACAAAAAAGGTTCACTTCTCACAGGACTAACTCCGAATGAGATAGATAAGCTTGTAGAAGATGGGACATTGTCAGGTGGTATGCTACCTAAAATAAGTTCAGCACTTGATGCTGCAAGAAGCGGTGTTAGAAGTGTGCATATTATTGATGGGAGAGTGCAACACGCACTTTTATTAGAGGTATTAACTGACGAAGGTGTGGGAACTTTAATTAAGGCAAAATAATTGTCCAAAATTTGGATTTTCGATCTAGACGACACGCTTCACGACGCAAGTTCTAAAATATTTCCACGCATTAATCAATCTATGACTGCTTATGTAAGTCAAAAGCTTAATATTAGCCATGATGCTGCGCATGAATTACGCGACCAATATTGGAAAGTCTATGGTGCTACATTAAAGGGGCTCATGGAAAATCATGATGTCGATCCAAAAGAATTTTTACTCAAAACACACGATGCGCATGAGCTTTCTAAATTCGTCAAGCAATCTCACGCCTTAAAAAATACTTTAAAAAAACTCAAGGGCAAAAAAATAGTTTTTACAAATGCGCCGCTTCATTATGCGATCGCAATTATTAAATCTCTAAAAATTGAAAGGCATTTTTCGGCAGTCTACAGTATTGAAACAACAAAATATAATCCAAAACCTTCTCTCTATGCTTTTAGGAAAATTTTAAGGCATCTCGGAGAGAAGCCTCATCAATGCACTATGGTAGAAGATGATCTAGCTAATTTAAAAACGGCTCACAAGATCGGTATGAAGACTGTCTTAGTCTCAAGACAAAATAAAAAAACAGTTTTTGTAAATAAACGAATTATAAAAATTACTCATCTTACAGCGCAGACTAGATAAGCTTGGCCAGTAATTTGAGTCGCGCCTCATAAATAGCAGCCTTAATATCGACGCCTCGTTTATTTTGGCTAATTGCACTAAGATTTAATTTATTAAGATGTTTTAAATACTTTTGAAACGCTTTTAAAGTATTTTGGGCTGTATTTTTCTGGCCTAGCTGACCTTCAATATAAGCCTCAAAAATTTGCATTACGTCTGGGAGGATTTCCGGATTCCTAAATAAATCCATTTTATAGATCAAATCTAAAACTTGTTGTGGCTTAAGTTTTTTAAATTGCCTTAAGTCGGATAGATTAAATACTAACTTCTCTGCTATTTTTTTAACAGCATTAGGTACAGAAAGTCTTATGTAAATTTTCTCATTGCATTTAATACCTACTTTTAAAGGGTAAGTATGCATAAAAAATATAGCCGCTCTAATATCGGTCGAGAATTTGTATTTGGCTGCATATTCTAAACTTCTTTTAATAGAGTTTTTATTTTTTGGATAATCTAATTCTGGTAGTAATAATTTAAGCGCACCGCATCGATTAAGCACTTCAAACATCAAATAGGATTTTTTTTCTGTAAATCCCACTGAAAGTTCATGCCAGACTCTCTCGGAGGCAACAGTTTCGATTTCTTTATTTTTTACAATCTGCTTGAGAAGAGCTTCTGTCTTAGGGTGAATTTTAAACTTGTGAAATCGAGCAGAAAATCGAGCAATGCGTAACACTCGAATTGGATCTTCTACAAATGCAGAGCTCACATGTCGTAGAACTTTATTTTTAATATCTTTTATGCCACCAAAGGGATCAAAAATTTGTCCTCTTTTATCTTTTGCTATTGCATTGATTGTAAGATCTCTTCGTTGCAGATCTTCTTCTAGCGTCACTTCTTTGGAAGCGTAAACTTTAAAACCCTTATACCCTTTTGAAACCTTACGCTCTGTTCTGGCCAAAGCAAACTCTTGATGTGTTTTTGGATGAAGAAAAACTGGAAAATCTTTACCTACAGGTTTATAGCCTAATTTCACCATTTCTTCAGAAGAAGAGCCTACGACTACATAATCTTTATCTTTAACTGATAAACCCATGATTTGATCTCGAACTGCGCCGCCTACGAGATATATTTTCATTTATCTGCCAGATTTGGTTCTATAAAAATCATACCTGGAGCGTACTGGAGATCTACTTTTCTTATTAGATAGGTAATGCTCTAAACGCTCGAGGGAATATCGGTGGGAGATTTCACGTTGTGTATTCACTACATTATCAACCTCCATAGATCTCCAATTATCGCGAGTTAATATCTTAATTGGCATCATTTCCATGATGAAAGCGAATAGATATGAAAGACTTCTGTTAAGTGGAATGATTATCCGAGTTAACTTTTCTGATCGAATAATAAGCCGAATGATATCTTTGAGCGAATAAACATCAGGCCCACCTAGATCGTACATTTTTCCGTGTGTCGTTTTATCAAAAAGTGTCTTAATTAAAATCTTTGACACATCATCAATAAAAATGGGTTGAAATTTAGAATTAGGTGACAGGAGAACTATTGCTGGAAGCCATTTAACTAGAATTTTAAACATATTAATAAAGTTATCTTTTGCTCCAAAGATAATAGAAGGCCTTAATATAGTTAAGTCTAAATCTATTTGTTTGAGTAATTCAGACTCCCCTAGAGCTTTAGATTTAAGATACAAACTAGGGGCCTCGCCACTTGCACCTAACGCGCTTACATGAAGCAATCGCTTAATACCTAAATCTTTCATTACTTTAGCCAAATGACTTGGCCAAATATGATGAATGTTGTCAAAAGACTCCTTTTTAGACTGATGAAGTATGCCTAAGAGATTAATTATGACATCTGTCTTTTTTAAATCTTTTTTTATTTGTGTAAGATTATTAATATCTAAGTTAAATATTTGAACGTGTGGATTGACTGTCCATAATTTAATTTTTTCTTTGTTTCGGGAAAACAATTTTAGATTGTGATTAGATTGGCTAAGAGCTAAAACAATGCTGGATCCTAAAAATCCTGATGCTCCAAAAATTGCAATCGTTTTTTTAGATTTAGTCACTTGGAAATTAAAGCATTCTTAAAATTAATATAAGGATTAGAACTAATGTGATATTTGTAGTAAGTTTTAAATACTTTATATATTTTTTATTCTTTGTGTTTAGATATAAAAATGTAAATGCAACTAATACTGCAAGCAATATGAATATCAAAAGCCTTAAAATGTTCATTGGTAAACTCCCGCTATTTCTTGATTTAAAATTCCATTCTTAGAATTTGTATAACGTGTTGCTAAATTAGAGGTCTTAGGATCTTGGCTATCTAATGTTGTTAATCTCCAACATTTTTTATTGGCAAGTAGTGCAAGCAATAATTTGTTATTCAATTCGTGGCCAGATTTGTATGCTTTGAAATTACCTATAATTGAATAACCTAGCATATATAGATCACCTACGGCATCGAGTATTTTATGTCGTACAAATTCATCGTTGTAGCGTAATCCGTCTTTATTAATAATTTTGTACTCATCTAAGACAATCGCATTATCGAGTGACCCACCTCTAGCTAAACCATTAGATCTTAAGTACTCAACTTCCTGCATAAATCCAAATGTGCGTGCACGACTAATTTCTGTGATATAGGATTCATCATAAAAATCCAAAGCAACTTTGTTAGTCGATGCGTCAAAAACAGGATGAGGAAAATCGATTGTAAAATCAACTTTAAATCCGTCGTAAGGCTCAAACCTCGCCCACTTATCTTTATCCTTTACTTCAATTACATCATTAATTAAAACAAATTTTTTCGCGGCATCTTGCTCTTTGATCTTTGCTGTTTGAAGAAGGTAGATAAATGGTATGGAGCTTCCGTCCATAATAGGCACTTCGGATCCATTCAATTCGATAATAATATTATCGATACCAGTGGCTGATAATGCAGACATTAAATGTTCAACGGTAGCTACACGCGAAGTATCTTGACCAATAGCTGAACACATTTTGGTATCTTTAACAGCCTCAGGACTTACTTTAACCTCATAAATTTTCTTTTGATCAACCCTTCTAAAGACAATCCCTTTATCCATTTCGGCGGGCTTTAAAGTCATGGTCACTTTTTCACCATTATGAAGACCGACACCAGAAGTCTGCACTGACTTTTGAATAGTTCTTTGTTTAATCATTGAGCGCTTACTCGCCTTTTTTTCTTAAGAATGCAGGAATATCATATTCCTCCATACCTGACATTTTCATAATTTCAACCTGGGCCCTATTTTCATTAGAACTGAATACATCTGGTTCATCATCTAGAGAGGGCTCTTCTTGGGTTGGGCTTTGTTTATTTTGCATGATAGATCTGGGTTCAATACGGGGCATTCTTTGTTTTACGTTTTGAGCTAGTCCTGTCGCTACAACAGTCACTCGAATAGAATCACCCATTGCTTCGTCAATAACGTTACCAACGATCACTGTGGAATCGATAGCAGCAAACTGCTTAATCGTTTCCATAACTTCATGGTACTCCTTAAGTGTAAATTTACTACTTGCAGAGATATTTACTAGTACACCTCGCGCATTTACTAAATTCACATCTTCTAAAAGAGGACTTGCAACTGCAGCTTGAGATGCTTTATATGCACGATGATCGCCTTGTGCAACTCCAGAACCAATCATCGCCATTCCCATTTCACCCATAACAGTCTTAACGTCAGCGAAGTCAACATTCACCAACCCTGGGCTATTAATAATTTCTGAAATACCTGAAACTGCATTATGTAGAACATCATTTGCTGCATTAAAGGCTTCTAAGAATGGTATGTTCTCCCCTAAAACTTCCATTAATTTTTCATTAGGAATGACAATTAGGGAATCTACATGCTGAACTAATTCATTAATACCATCAGTAGCAATCGCTGTTCTTTTACCTTCAAATAAAAAAGGTTTAGTCACAACTGCAATAGTTAAAATACCTAATTCTTTTGCAATCTGAGCAATTACAGGTGCAGCGCCTGTCCCAGTTCCCCCTCCCATCCCCGCTGTGATAAACAACATATCAGCACCTTTAATAGAGCTAATAATTTTTTCTTTATCATCAATAGCAGCTTGCTTTCCAATTTCAGGCTTGGCACCAGCGCCTAAGCCTTTGGTCATCTCCTGACCAATCTGCAATATATGGCTTGCCCGACTTTTTTTCAGAGCTTGCATGTCAGTATTGGCACAGATAAATTCAACACCTGTTAAATTCTTATCGATCATATGATCAATAGCATTTCCGCCACAGCCACCGACACCAATGACTTTTATGATGGCATTTTGCGACTTGCTATCAACAACTTCAAACATATCCTATCTCCAAGATTTAAAAGTTACCTTGAAACCAATTCTTCATTTTCATAAAGATTTGATTTATTGAATTACCGTCAATTTGATTCATCATTTCTTTCTCTAGCTGTCCTTTGCCCATCAGCAACAATCCAATGCCCGTTGAATACCTAGGATTGTCTACGACTTCAGACAAACCACCTACATTTCTTGGTGTTCCAATTCTGACTGGCATCCTGAATACACTTTCTCCAAGATTGACCATGCCTTTCATCAGTGATGATCCGCCTGTAATTACAATTCCAGAAGCTATCATATCTTCCATACCACTTCGTTTCAACTCGTGCGCTACAAGTTCGTAAAGCTCAACTAACCGAGCTTCAATGACCTCTGCTAATGAGAGTGTTGAGATAGTTTTAGACTCTTTCCCATCTACTACAGGAATTTCAATTTGCTCTGAAGCTGAAGCTAAACTTCTTGCAGCATATCCATGTTTAATTTTTATCTCTTCTGCTGATGGTAAAGGCGTTCTAAATGCCACCGCGATATCATTATTGATCTGATCACCAGCAATCGGGATTACAGCCGTATGTCGAATAGAGCCATGTCTTAGTACAGCAATATCAGTTGTCCCGCCACCAATATCCACCAAACAGACACCCAATTCTTTTTCATCATCCGTGAGGACTGCCATGCTTGAAGCTAAAGGTTGCAGCACTAATTCAGACACTTCAAGTCCGCAACGCTTGATACATTTCACAATATTTTGCGCAGCGGCAATAGCGCCAGTAACAATATGAACCTTAACCTCTAATTTCATACCGCTCATGCCAAGCGGTTGCCTAACATCTTCTTGCCCATCAATCACATATTCTTGCGTCAAAATATGTAGAACTTGCTGATCATTTGGGAGTGTAATGGCGCAAGCAGTTTCAATTACTTTATCAACGTCTAATTGAGAGACTTCGGCATCTTTGATTTTGACCATTCCGTGAGAATTGATACTTTTAATATGGCTACCTGCAATGCCAGTATAAACATCGGTAATCTTACAATTCGCCATCAATTCAGCTTCTTCAATTGCTCTTTGAATTGCCTCCATAGTGGAGTCAATATTAATGACTACACCTTTTTTTAAACCTTTTGAGCTATGTTGACCTAATCCGATCACATTCAATAAACCATCTGGTTGTAATTCAGCAACAATAGCCACAATTTTGGACGTTCCAATATCAAGCCCTACGATGAGATTTTTTTCTTCTTTTTGTTTAATCATATAAGCGGCCTCTCACCACTATCAATTTTTTGATTTGGTTCAGTAGATTTCTTAATAGCAAAACCATTTGGATATCTTAAGTCGGCGGAGCCAATTCGTTTAACTGAGGCCAAAATATTGTCGTACTGAGCCATAAAGCGAGACAGACTTTCTTCGATGTTATCTTTACTTAAGATAATTTTCATATTGTTAGTGGTTCTAATGTCCCAAGTGTACCTAGAAGATAGGGAAACTTGCGCAATTTTTAATTGTTTTTTATCCAAAATACTTTGCATTTTTTTATACTCCAGTGCTATATAAGTCTCGGTACCTTCTGGACCAAAAAATAATGGGAGATCTTCATCAGATGCTCCATGAAAAATTTCACCATTCTCATTCACCAAAGCAATAGCGCCCCACCTTCCTATGACTTGATGCTCCTCGACAAACACTTCCAATCGATCCGGCCAGACTCTTTTTAAACTCACTTTTCTTATCCAAGGCAGCTTTGTAAAAGCCTCCTTGGTGCTATATAAATCTAACGAAAAAAAATTGCCTTTAACAAATCGATCGGAAATCATGCTCACTTGATCTGCATCAAGATGCTGATATTGACCCACTACCTTAATTTCTCTAATAGGAAATTTAGCAAAATGCATAAATTGATAACTCAATAAAAAAAGTAATAAAATAATATTAAGTAAAAAAACTAAATTACCTAACCAATAAACTTTTAAATAGTTATTTAACATTTGCAGTTTTTAATATCTCTAAAACTAATTGGTCGAAATCGGTACCCATTTCTTTCGCAGCCATGGGGACCAAACTATGACTTGTCATACCCGGTGACGTATTCACTTCTATAAAATAGTGATCGTTTTTTTTATCCATCATAAAATCAACACGGCCCCAGCTAGAACATCCGATCGAGTTAAAAGCCTCCAAAGCTTCTTGAGCTATTAATGCTTCTTTATTTTTTTCTATCCCTGAAGGACAAATATATTGCGTATCATCTTTAAGATATTTAGCTTCATAATCATAAAACTCGTTAGTTGGCTTTATTTTAATGACTGGCAAGAACTTGCCGTTCACAATACCTACTGTAAATTCCTCACCATCCACAAATTTTTCAACAATCACATTTGGATCAATCTTTGACGTTTTTAAAAAAGCTTCATTATATTGTTGTTCGTTTTTGATTTTATCAATACCAATACTTGACCCTTCGTTAGATGGTTTAATAAAAAATGGCGATCCAATTAAATTTATGATATCTGCATATGACGTTTTCTCAGTGACTTGAAGAAAATCTGGCGTTGCAATATTTAATGCGCGCCATAACAATTTTGTTTTAAGTTTATCCATTGCAATGGCAGAACTTAAAGAATCGCTTCCGGTGTATGCCACATTTTTAGACTTTAAAAAGGCTTGCATGGATCCATCTTCACCGCCCCTACCGTGCAAGGCAATAAAAACTCTGTCATAACTTTTAATGTCTTCAATATTTCTAAAAGAGGGATCAAAAGCTTCGGCATTAATGCCTAATCGGTTTAGGGCATGAAATACAGCATCACCACTTAGAAGTGAAACAGCCCTCTCATTGGAGTCGCCACCCATAAGCACTGCAACTTTTCCAAAATCATCCATCAACTTAGAAAATCCCCTAAAATTTTGACTTCTCTTTCGAGCTTAATACCTTTTCTTTTAAATACTTCGGATTCAACATAGTCAATAATATTTTCAATGTCTTTTGCAGAGGCATCACCTAAATTAATAATAAAATTGGCATGTTTGTCTGAAACCTCAGCATTACCAACTCTAAAACCTTTTAAACCGCAATCTTCAATGAGTTTTGCTGCAAAGGTATCTTTTGGATTTCTAAATGTTGAGCCTGCCGTTGGCCAATTAAGAGGCTGCGTATTTTTTCTATGGTTAAGATATTCTTTTATCTTACTCTCTGGATCAGCTGCCATATCTTTCTTAAAATTAAACCACGCACCTACAAACCATTCTTTTAAATTAGGCTTAATTACTTCGCGATAAGAAATTTTAAATTCATCTTTTAATCTCGTAACTATATTGCCACCTTCATCGATCATATTGACCTTGGTAACAAAATTCCATGTTTCAGAGCCATAACAACCTGCATTCATTGCCAAAGCGCCTCCAACCGTACCTGGAATACCTGCAAAAAATTCTCCTTCTACATAATGTTCTTTAGCTAGATTTTTGGCAATTTTTGCACATGTATTACCCGCTTCTGAATATACGCCTTGATCAGTCATTTGAATTTCATTTAAAGCAGCATGCATAACAATCACAGTGCCGCGAATTCCGCCATCTCTCACTAAAATATTAGATCCCAATCCAATAAAAGTAAGAGGCTTTAAATATGACTCATGCTTTAAAAAAGATTTTAAGTCTTCTAAATTTTTAGGTGAAAATAAAGCATCAGCTGTCCCACCTACACGCCAACTGTTGTATTTATTTAATGATTCATTTTTTAAAATTAATGCGTTCTTCATGAATTCACAATATTTAAAATGTCCTTAGTCACCCTTCCTACCGATCCTGCGCCCATGACAATTAAAATTGAATTTTGATTGATATTTTGAAGTGCTATTTTAGCTAGTTTACTAATATCCTTCTCGAATGAAACTTTGTTTGTGATCTTATTAATACTATCCATCATTGCTGATGAACTTATCCCTGGAATCATTTCTTCTCCTGCCGAATAAATATCGGTAAGAAGGACTTGATCTGCCTTATGAAGCACCCTTACAAACTCATTAAAATAGTCTCGCGACCTTGTATAGCGGTGAGGCTGAAATACCAGATAAATAGATCTATTTGGATAAGCATCTGCTGCCGCATCAAGAACTGCTTCGATTTCTACAGGATGATGGCCATAGTCGTCGACTAAGATAAAAGTTTTATCATTAAAAATTAGATCTTTATATGTTTCAAACCTACGACCCACCCCTTTAAAATTCTTTAGAGCGTCGATTGTTTTTGAAATGGGAATTTCAAGTTCGTCAGCAAGCGCTATTGCTGCTAATGCATTTCTTACATAGTGCTTACCTGGAAGGTTTAAGGTGATATCTTTTTTAACTACATCAGAATGTTTAATGGAAACTTTAAAATGCATTTTACCTGCATCTGCATTAACTTCCTCTGCGTGAACGTCAGCATTTTCTGATAAACCATATGTGATAATAGGTCTAGAAATCTCAGAGATAATTGATTTAATAACAGGGTCATCAATGCATAGAATCACCACGCCATAAAATGGTAGTCGATGAATAAATTCAATGTAAGTTTTTTTGAGTTTATCAAAATCATTATCATAAGTTTCCATATGATCTTGATCAATATTTGTCACAATTGAATATACGGGGGTTAGATGCAAGAAAGATGCATCTGACTCATCAGCCTCAACTACAATATATTCACCATTTCCTAATTTTGCATTCGCATTTAAAGAAGAAAGTCTTCCGCCGATCACATATGTTGGATCCATTGAAGCTTCAGCCAAAATAGAAGCGATTAAACTTGTAGTTGTTGTTTTGCCGTGGGTACCTGCTACTGCAATACCTTTTTTAAAACGCATTAATTCTGAAAGCATTTCTGCCCTAGGCATAATTGGTATTTTATTTTTAATAGCTGCTTTTAGTTCTGGATTATCTTGATTGATTGCAGAAGAAATCACAACAACATCAACATCTCGAATATTGTCAGATGAATGGTTAATAAAAATTTTAATGCCAAGATCTTTTAGGCGAGAAGTCACAAGCGACTCTTGAATATCTGAACCGGAAATAAAGTAGCCTAGGTTATGCATCACTTCTGCAATACCGCTCATACCAGAGCCACCTATTCCTATGAAATGAATTCTATTTATATAGTGTTTCATTTTTTAATTAATCGCTCGCATGCTTGAAAAATGACTTCCTCAGGCTTTGTCGCCACATTTTCGAGTGCTGCTTTTGCCATAATCAAACATTTTTTTCTTGTCATTTCTTGAAGTAATCCACTTAATAAGTCTGCTGTAAATTCCTCCTGAATTATAAGTCGCGCAGCCTTCTTGTCACTTAAGTATTTTGCGTTATAAAACTGATGGTTATCAACTGCAAAAGGAAAAGGCACTAATAAGCTAGGAATACCAGCTGCCGAAAATTCAGATACTGTAAGAGCCCCGGATCTGGCTATAACAAAATCTGCCCATTCATAAACTTTTTCAATATTATCTAAATAAGCTCTGCAGTCTGCTTTGATATCACTCTTCTTGTATGCTGCTTTCAATTCTTGAAAATGTTTTTCGCCTGACTGATGAATAATCGTTGGTCTATTTTTAGGATGCATTTTTTTGATACTTAAAGGAATCGTATCATTAAAAAATTTAGCGCCCAGACTACCCCCGACTATAAGCAATCTTAACGGTCCCTTTCTATTTTTAAATCTTTTAATTGGTGGCTGAATTTGTCTAATAGCATTTCTCACTGGATTCCCAATTTTTTTAGAGGAACGTATAAACTTAATTGGAAATGCAGAATATGTTTCTGAAGCAATCATCGCCAATAATTTATTAGTAAGTCCTGGGATAGAGTTTTGTTCATGCACAATCAGTTTCTTACCCATGAGTCTTGCCATAACCCCGGCAGGAAATGAAACATAACCCCCCATAGCAATTACTACATCTGGCTTTTCATTTTTTATTGTTATTGCGCATTGTATTAAAGCAATTAAAAGTGTAAATGGCAGTTTTAACCAACTTAAAATACTTTTACCTCTGACACCTGAAATATCAATCATTGCTTTTTGATAAGGCTTTTTTTCTATTAACCTATTTTCCATGCCATGTTTTGTGCCAAGCCAAGTGATCAACCAACCTTTAGCTTTTAAATAATCAGCAATTGCGATACCCGGATAGATGTGCCCTCCAGTTCCTCCTGCAACAATCAATATTTTTTTATTGGGTCTCATTAAACTAAATTCCCCTTAGCCCTCTTCGATTTTCCCAATCAATTCGTAGTAATATCGCAAGTGCAATCATATTAGCCAAAATACCGCTACCGCCGTAAGAAAGAAGTGGCAGGGTTAAACCTTTTGTAGGAAGAAGTCCCATATTCACACCCATATTGATAATACCTTGCGTGCCAAACCAAATGCCAATGCCTTGAGATAATAGGGCTGAGTAATAACTTTCATTAATAATAGCTTCTTTAGCAATTCCAAAAGCCCTGATTACCAACCATGAAAACAATCCAATAACTATAAGTACGCCAAAGAAACCAAACTCTTCAGCTAATACAGCCAAAATAAAATCAGTGTGAGCTTCTGGTAAGTAAAGTAATTTTTCGACACTGCCACCTAGCCCTACTCCAAAAAATTCACCTCGTCCAAAGGCTATAAGTGCGTGTGATAATTGATAACCTTTTCCATAAGGGTCGGCCCATGGATTAAAAAAACCTATCAACCTTTGGTATCTATAATCAGAGCTGTAAATTAATGCTGCCATACCAATAGGTGCAACAATAGTAAGCCCCATCAGTATTTTTTTGTCTATGCCACCTAAAATTAATGTACACATTGCAATGACTAAGATTACTGCAAATGCGCCAAAATCTGGTTCAAGCAATAGCAATGCACCTAACAACATAATCACTGATGCCATTGGAAGAAAACCTTTTAGAAAACTACCAATTTCTTTTGATTTTCTTAAAACATAATCTGAGGCATACATTGCTGTAAATAATTTCATAAATTCCGAGGGCTGTATATTCAATACAAATAATGAAATCCAACGCCTACTTCCATTTACAACATGGCCAATACCAGGAATGAGAACAAGGATCAGCGAGACCATACCTGCCATAAATAAATAAGGAGACATCTTTTGCCACCAGCGAATTGGGATTTGGAAAATAATAAATCCGACAATAAATCCCAGTGAAATATAAATTGATTGCCTTACTAAGAAAAAGTAATTTTGATGTTTAGTTAATTTACTAGATTCAGCAAAAGAAATAGAGGATGAATAAACCATGATAAGGCCAATTGCAATTAATATTAGTGAAACCCAAAACAGGCCTTGATCAAAAGAAGGTTTATCTATTGTCGATTTATTAGAAAATTTATCAATCATGATTTACTTTTTAACTTACTCACACAATCTTTAAAAACTTCTCCGCGATGTACATAATTTTTAAACATATCTGTACTTGCACATGCTGGGGAAAGGAGAACCACATCTCCTGCTTCAGCTAACTCAAACGATTTGATAATTGCTGATTCAAGATTTTTTTCAATAGTTGTCGGAATGGCACCCCCGCTAAATACCTCATGCATTATTTTTGCATCTTTACCAATCAATGTAATATTTTTCACCTTACCTTTAGACGGGCCAATTAATGGTTGAAAATTCTGACTTTTTCCATCTCCTCCGGCAATAAGTAGGATTGGTTTAGTCATGCTTTGAATTGCGGCAATTGTAGCTCCAACGTTGGTGCCTTTTGAATCGTTATAAAAATCGATCCCTGATATAGATTTAATAAATTCAACTCGATGAGGCGGTGCTTTAAATTGACTTAGTACTTTTTTAATCACATCTTTTGAAATCATAAATGGCTCACAAAGCGCCAAAGCAGCCATTATATTTAGAATATTATGTGCGCCCCTTAGTTTAATTTCATCTAGGGAAATAATTTCAGCATTGCCTTTTGCGATGAAATATTGATTCCCATTTTTTTTAATACCATAATTTTTCTCGTCCAAATGATTTCCAAATGTCACCGAGCTTTCATTAATTTTAGATTTAAGATAATCATCATCTCTATTTAAGATCGTATTTTTAGCATGATTAAATATTCTATATTTTGCTTTGGCATACTCTTCGATTGATCCGTATCGATCCATATGATCTTCCGAAATATTTAAGACTGCTGCTGCTTCAAGCGCTAATGAATACGTCGTTTCTAGTTGATAACTAGAAAGTTCAAGAACATATGCCTCTGGCGCTTTTTGATTTAAGGTATTTAATATGGGGATCCCAATATTCCCGCCGACAATAGCTGATATACCAGCTGCTTTCAATAAATCTCCCACAAGAGATGTAACTGTCGTTTTACCGTTTGATCCTGTAATACCAATCACTTTTGAACTCGCGGGTTTGGCTAGCGCAAAGATTTCAATATCACCAATTACAGGTATGCCCCGATTTAGAGCCGTTTGTAAATAGCTTTCTCTCAATGACACACCTGGGCTAATAATAATTAATTCAATATCATTAATGATGCCATCGTTAAATTTTTCTCCAATAGAAAATTTAACATCTTTAAATTTTTCTTTTATTTCATCAAAATTATCAATAGCTATTCTTGTATCAATGGCTTGAATATCACATTCTTTGTTCGCTAAAAAATGTAAAACAGATTGGCCTGTGTCTCCAAGACCAACTACCAGAATTTTCTTTTTATTAAAATTGATGCTCATCTAATCTTCAGTGATGAGATCCCTATTAATACAAGCATCATTGTTATGATCCAAAATCTTACAACGACCTGGGTTTCTTTCCACCCTTTTTTCTCATAATGATGGTGAAGAGGTGCCATAAGGAAAATTCGCTTACCAATTCCATATTTAAATTTTGTGTATTTAAAATACATGACTTGGATGGCAACAGAAAAAGTCTCGATCACAAAAATACCACCCATAATAAATAAAACGATCTCTTGTCTCACAATTACTGCGACAGTGCCAATAGCAGCACCCAGAGCAAGTGCGCCTAGATCGCCCATGAATACTTCCGCAGGATAAGTGTTGAACCATAAAAACCCCAAGCCAGCACCAGCCATTGCAGTACAAAATATAGCTAACTCACCAGCACCACTGATATAAGGAATGCCTAAATATTTAGCTATGACATAATTACCTGCGACATAAGCAAAAACACCTAATGCACTTGCAACCAATACAGCTGGCATAATGGCAAGGCCATCTAGCCCATCTGTAAGATTGACTGCATTACTACTCCCTACAATGACGATATAACTTAAAAGTATAAAAGTAGGTCCACTCATCGTAAAACTTACATCCTTAAAGAATGGAAGAATAAGCGAAGTCTGTTCAGGAGTTACAGCGTTGGACCACAGATATATAGATGCCCCAAGACCTATGATTGATTGCAATAAATATTTTTGCCCCGCACTCATACCATTCGGATCTTTATAAATCACTTTTTTTAAATCATCCATAAATCCAATAAGGCCAAAACCAAGCGTGACAATCAACAATAGCCAAATATAGTTATTACTTATATCCGCCCACAATAAGGTCGACACAATAATCGATACCAATATTAAGCCACCGCCCATTGTGGGTGTGCCTGTTTTAATTAAATGATCTTTAGGGCCATCTGATCTTACAGCCTGTCCTATATTGAACTGATTAAGTTTCTTAATTAACCACGGGCCAAAAGCGAAAGAGATAACTAATGATGTGATAGTCGCCATCACGGCTCTTAATGTAATGTAATTAAATACATTAAACCCATGGATCTCTTTTGCTAAAAACTTAAATAATTCGAGCAACATAATTTTTATCTTTCTTAAAAATTTTAGGTAAGTGCCTCTACAACCTCTTCCATTTTCATAAATCGAGAGCCTTTAATAAGCACACAGGAATTCTTTTTTATCTTAGTTTTGACGTACCTAATAAGTGTTTTTTTATCCTCAAACCATTTTGCATTACCTTTACAATTATCTATCACATGCTTGGTTAATTTTCCCGTTCCAACTACGTCTTGTATTTTGTTTTTTTTAATATAAGCCCCTATTGATTTATGGTACTCAACCTCTTTTTTGCCTAGCTCGCCCATATCGCCAATAATTAATATTTTTTCACAATCCTGGTTTGCAAGAACATCAATTGCAGCGCGCATCGAAGCAGGATTTGCATTGTAGGTATCATCAATCAAGATACAGTTATGAAGTCCTTTTTTGAGTTCTAGTCTTCCATGCACTGACTTAATAGATTCAATACCACGTTTAATAGCTTTTAATGGTATTTTTAGCGCGATAGAAGCGGCAATAGCTGCTAATGCATTTTTTAAATTATGCTCACCCTTTAATTTGACTTTAATTTCTAGGATTCCTTTTGGCGTTTTAATTTGAGAAATGCCTTGAACCGTCTTCTTTACATATACATCAGATTTTGCAGTTAATCCAAATGTGATAACTTTTTTACGGAGTGCAGCAGTCTTTAATAGACTATAAAATTCATCCTCTCTATTAATAACCGCAATACCATTACTCTTTAGCCCTGAAAATATTTCTGATTTCGCTTTTGCAATACCTTCTTTTGAGCCAAAAAATTCAATATGAGCCTCTCCTATATTTGTAATCACTGCGACATCTGGTTTTGCAATCTCACTTAAATATTTAATTTCACCCTTATGATTCATACCCATCTCAACTACAGCAAATTTTTGAGTTTTTTTAATATTTAATAAGGAAAGTGGAAGTCCTATATCATTATTGAAATTTCCTTGGCTCATCAGGACTTTTAATTTGCTGTTAACATGGCAAGAAAGAATACTGCCAATCATTTCCTTTGTTGTTGTTTTACCATTGCTGCCGGTAATAGCAATAAGAGGCAGCCTAGATTGAGCTTTCCAATACTGAGCTATCTTACCTAAAGCCTCTCTCCCATTTTTAACGATTATTTTATTTTCTAAATTTTTAATGTCTCTAGAGACTACTGCGACCAATGCACCTTTTTTAATAGCACTTATTGCAAAATTATCTCCGTCAAATTTTTCACCCTTGATACCTAAAAATAAATCATTCTTTTGAATATCTTTACTATTAATTGAAATGTTTTTAATGGTTTTGTGAAGTAAAGAAGTATCACCATAGTATTTACCAGAAACAATTTTTTTAATCTTATTTAAAGTAATTTGCATTCAGATCGCCTTATAAGCTTTGAGTGCTTTTCTTGCAAATATTTGATCGCTAAATGGATATTTAACGCCTTTAATTTCCTGATAGGTTTCATGTCCTTTTCCAGCGATAAGAATGACATCATTTTTTTTGGCACTTTTAATTGCTTTTTGTATTGCCTTATGTCGATCAAGTTCAATACGATAATGCCCTTCCATATACCTGCTAATTTCTTTAACAATTTTTCCAGGGCTTTCATTCCTTGGATTGTCTGACGTAATAAAATTAATGTCAGCTATATTAGAAGCTACTTCTGCCATATCTTTTCTTTTTCCATTGTCTCTGTCTCCTCCGCACCCAAATACACAGATGAGATTCCCATCAGTTTGTTTTTTAAGAGTTTGAAGCGCTTTTTTTAAAGCGTCTGGTGTATGAGCATAATCAATAAAGATCTTGGGAGTATTTTTAGATCCCAGTCTCTCCATTCTCCCTGGAACCTGGGATATAAAACTTATTTGTTTTACTATTTTTTGTATTGAATAGCCAGATGCTATCAATGAAGCAATCACTGCTAGTAAGTTATATACGTTAAACTCACCTACTACTGGTGCTTTAACTTTGTATGTTTCTTTTTTATATGTAATTTGGAAATATGTGTGCGAATTTGAATATTCAATATGGGTTGCTCTAATATCGCCATTTTTTATTCCATAACTTAAAACTTTAGTTTCATTCTTTGCAAGAAAAGTAATAAGTTTTTTTCCATAAGGATCATCAATATTAATAACTGCAACTTTTAACGATGGAAATTGAAATAACTTCTTTTTTTCATTGAAATAATTCTGCAAGTTAAGATGGTAATCTAGATGATCTCTAGATAAATTTGTAAAAACCGCAACATCAAAAAGAATTCCATTCACTCTTCCCTGAGATAATGCATGAGATGAAACTTCCATTACAACTGATTCTATTTTTTTATTTTTAAATTGTCTTAAAATACGATGATTTGATATCGCATCAGGGGTTGTATACGAATGAGGTTTCAATTTTTTGTACCCAAATCCTAGAGTGCCTATTACTCCTGATTTTTTACCTAAGAGATTTTGTATTTCGGCTGCCCAGTGTGCACATGATGTTTTTCCATTAGTTCCAGTAATACCTATAGTGAGCATTTGCTTCGAAGGCTCTTTAAAAAAAGAGTGGGCAATTTCACCTTCTTTATTTTTTAATTCTGCTACAGCATAATGGTTTGTACTCCATGTTTTTTTCCAAACAAAATTTTTCTTTTCATAAAGAATTGCTTTGGCTCCTTTTTTAATAGCCGCTTCAATATAAGCTCTTCCGTCATCATTTATACCGGGATAGGCTAAAAATAAAGAATCCTTTTTTATATGTCTACTATCGTTTGATATATCAGAGAGGTGATGTCCAATTTTTTTTAACACACTCTTCATATCGTTTCTTTAGAGTCTTTGTTATCTTGCGGCATAACTTTATTTTTAGTTTTTATGTCTTGAGGAATTTTTAATATCTTCATGACGTCAGCCATCACGCTGCTAAAAACTGGCGCTGCTACGGCTCCACCGTAATGACTCCCAAGACTTGGTTCATCTATCATCACTGCCATAATAATTCTTGGATTTGAAACTGGGGCAAGACCTACAAATGAACCTATATTTTTATTTTTTTCATAAACTCCATTTGCTCCAATTTTCTCAGCGGTACCTGTTTTGCCTGCAACTCTATATCCTATAATTTTTGCATTGCCTCCCGTGCCCTCCTCAACAACTTGCTCCATCATTTCTACCATTAATCTTGCTGTTTGCTTTGAAAATACTTTAGTACCCATTGGAATTTCATCTTTTTTGAATAATGTAACAGGCTTCATTTCTCCGTCATTAGCGAAAACTGTATAAGATTGAGCTAATTGAAGAAGAGTTAAATTAATCCCATGTCCGAAAGATATGGTTGCCTGATCTACTTTCCCCCAGTTTTTATAATCTCGAAGTCTTCCAGATGCTTCTCCCGGAAATCCAGCCCCTGTTTGCATTCCAAATCCTACTTTATTTAAGGTAGACCATAAATTCTTGGGTGTTTGCATCAGTCCAATTCTTGCTGCACCCACATTTGAAGATTTTGCAATCACTTCTGAGACTGTCATAAAAGGTTTACTTCCATCAGCATGTGCATCATGAATGGTGGCAGATCCAATTTTCATCAATCCTGATGAAATTTCTACCAATGAACTTGGATTTAGGATTCCAGCATCTAATGCTGAAGATACCGTAAATGGCTTGATCGTAGATCCAGGCTCAAATACATCTGTCACTGCTCGATTTCTTGTAGGACCGCCGCCTTCCCTAAAATTGTTGGGGTTATAAGAAGGGAGATTTGCCATAGCTAGCACCTCTCCCGTTTTTGCATCGAGCACAATAGCTGACCCTGCTTTAGCTTTATGAATATCAATTGATTTAGCTAATTCCCTATAAGTTAAATATTGAATTCTTGCATCAATTGAAAGCTTGATGTCATGACCGTCTTGAGGCAGTCTCACTTCTTGGAGATCATCAACAATCTTGCCAGCACGATCTTTTATAACTTTTTTACTGCCAAGCTTACCGGAAAGAAATTTATTTTGAGAAAGCTCAATACCTTCTTGCCCTATATTATCAAGATTAGTAAACCCAACTAAATTAGCTGCGATATCAGCGGCTGGATAAAATCTCTTAAACTCTTTCTGAAAAAATACTCCCGGTATTTTCAGCGCTTGCAATCTTCTTGCATCTTCAGGCGAGATTTGTCTTTTGAGATATATAAATTCTTTTTTATTGTTTAGTAATTTTTGATCAACATCATTTGCACTTAACTTAAGAATATCTTCTAGTTCTAATTTTTGATCTTTTGTTATTTTGACATTTGGGGGATTTACCCAAACTGACTCTACAGGACTACTGATCGCTAAGATATCTCCATTCCTATCGGTAATTTTTCCCCTATCTGCGTAAAGAGAAACTACTCGAGTACTTGTAGCATTTCCTTTCGATTGTAAAAATTTTTTATCTAAACTTTGTAAATAGAATGCTCTTAAAATAAGGGTTACGAATCCAGCTAAAAATAGAAGTAAAATTAATCTTCTTCGAATACCCGAGAGCTCAAAAAATGTTTTCTCGACTTTGTTGTTAATAAATAAACTCAAGGCCGCTCCAATAAAATAATTTTTTTAGGTTCGGGAGTTTTCATCTTTAACAATTTTTTTGCAACTTCTTCGATTCTTCCGTGCATTGCCCAAGTGCTTTGCTCAAGCTGCAATTGGCTATACTCAGAATTTAGCTTTTGGCTAATCTCTTTTTGTTGATCAAGTTCAAAATAAAGCTTTCTTGATTGATGCTGTGAGTTTATTTTTGCAAGCGCCATAAGTAGAATTACAAAGAATAAAATAAAATTTACTTTTGTCATTTAATACGCAGTCCTTTCAGCAACTCTCATAATTCCGCTTCTTGCTCTTGGATTACGTTTGACTTCAGCCTCGCTAGGTCTTATAGGTTTTGTCACAATATTCAATCGGGGTTTTGGTAACTCATCACTTCTAATAGGAAAATTAGAGGGTAAAGTATCTCTATTTTTCTCATCGTTAATAAATTGCTTCACAATTCTGTCTTCGAGCGAGTGGAAACTAATCGCTACCAAGATGCCGTCTGTTTTTAATAACTTTAAAATTTTAGGCAACACTTCTTTCAACTCTTCCAGTTCTCGATTTATATAGATTCTTAATGCTTGAAATGTTCTTGTTGAAGGGTCTTGTCCAATTTCTTTTTTGGGCATATGGTCTGCGACAATTTTTGCAAGTTGTTTTGTCGTTTCAATCGAACCTACTTCATCTCTCTCTTTAATAATCGCAGTAGAAATTCTTCGTGCAAATTTTTCTTCGCCGTATTCCTTTAAAATCTTTTCTAATTCTTTTTGTTCTATTTTTTGTAAAAGTTCAGCCGCTGTCACGCCCTTTGATTGATCCATACGCATGTCGAGGTATGCATCAAATCTAAAACTAAAACCACGATCACCCTCGTCAATTTGTGGTGATGAAATACCCAAATCAAGCAGCACACCATCTACTTTGGAAATCCCTTTTGCCTCTAACACTTCATCAATTTCAGAAAAATGGGCACGCACAATTTCAAATCTCATATCTTTAATTTTCAAACCTTCTTCATACGCAGATTTATCTCGATCAATTGCAATTAATCTGCCTTCTTGGTTTAATTTTTCTAAAATTAACTTACTATGCCCACCCCGCCCAAAGGTGCAATCCACATAGATGCCATCTTTTTTTAAAACTAAATATTCAACTGCTTCGCTTAACAGGACAGTAATGTGCTCATGATTAAAATTAGGTTGTGCTTGATTCATGAGGTATTAAATTAAATTGCATCGTTAAAGAGAGAATCCTTCTAGTTCAATTGGCATAGCTGAAGCTTCTTGTTTTGTGGCTTGCTGCATCTGTTGATCCCAAGCTTCTTTATCCCAAAGTTCAAAATGACTTCCCTGCCCCACTAACATGGCTTGCTTGTCTACCTTTGCAAATTCTCTTAATACTTGAGATAGGAGTAATCGGCCTGCTGTATCTAGAGATATATCTTCTGCGTAACCCACGAGTAATCTTTGTAATGCACTCGATTTTTTATCAAAACTTGAAAGCGCCATGATCTTGGACTGAATAGGCTCCCAAGCCATTTGGGGGTAAATGAGTAAACATCCATGGGGGTGTGCTGTAATGACTAAATCACCTGAAGATTGGGTGAGCAAATCCTCTCTATGCTTTGTCGGCATTGCCATTCTGCCTTTAGCATCAATATTCAAGAGATTAGCGCCTCTAAACATAATTCCCGACCTAGTTATTTAATTCAAAAAAAGTGGGAAATTACTAAATACCCTTAGTTCTACTTAGAAATTTCCCACAAAAAACCACTTTTTTCCACTAATGACACTATAGATAATAAAAAAGAGCTCTGCAAGCTCTTTTTTGAAGGTTTTTTCATATATGACAAGGGTTTGGACGGATAAAACTAGAAGATTTTTAAGAAAAAGTTGAAGCCAACCGATAAGCCGGGTTCTGTCGTGGACAGTCATTCATCTAGGCACATGATTACTCATGCACTCAAGCAGTCTACCCGGTAGCAACACGAGCCGTGCTATTACTACCCTATTTGACTTTGCTCCGAGTGGAGGTTACCGCGTTTCACCGTAACTAAATACGCTCGTCTCTGTGGCCCTATTCCTCGTTTCACAACGTACGGCCGTTAGCCGTCACTCCGCTCTGTGGAGCCCGGACTTTCCTCTCCTTGAGTTAACAAGCAGCGACTGTCTAGTCAGCTTCGCATAGATTTTAACACACCTATCAAATGTCACTTTTTGATGGATTTAACTGAAGAAGAATTCAATACCTAATCAAACTTTTCTAATACATTAAACGCCAAGCAATTTTTCTTCCAGCATATAGCGGAACAATAGCTTCATCACCTACAGTAATTTTTTCAGGAACAATCCAATCCTCTTTAACAAGTTTGATTGATGATTTATTTCTTTCTAGCCCGTAGAAATCTGCGCCATAGAAACTTGCAAAACCTTCTAGTTTATCCAGTGCATCGAGCTCATCAAAGACTGCAGCATAAAGTTCAATAGCGCTTGCTGCAGAAAAAATACCTGCACAACCACAAGCATTTTCTTTTGTTGATTTTAAGTGAGGCGCACTGTCGGTACCTAAAAAGAATTTCGTATTGCCCGATGACACTGCATTTAAGAGAGCTTGTCGATGTGTCTCTCTTTTTAAAACAGGAAGACAATAATGGTGAGGATTGATGCCACCTATAAACATATGATTTCTGTTTAATAAAAGATGTTGTGGAGTAATTGTAGCTGCCACTTTTTTTGAGCAACTTAAAATAAAATCAGTTGCATCTTTTGTAGTGATATGCTCCAACACAATTCTCAAATTTGGAAATGTCTTATGTAGCTTTAATAAATGTTGATCAATGAATACTTTTTCACGATCAAAAATATCAATTGCTGGGTCGACGACTTCGCCATGAAGTAAAAGTGGTATGTCTAATTTTTCCATGAGCTCAAACACATCGTACCGATCATCAATGTTTTTGACGCCCGAATCTGAATTAGTAGTGGCACCTGCTGGGTAATATTTAATACCTGCAATATGTTTATGTTCAGGAATCTTTTTAATTTCTTCAAGTGAAGTTTTATCTGTGAGATATAAAGTCATCAGCGGCTGGAAGTGGCTATCACCTTTTAAAGCTTTTTTAATCCTGGACTCATATTGAGTCGCTTGATCTACAGTTGTAATTGGTATTTTTAAATTGGGCATTACAAGCGCTCTTGCAAACTGCTTTGCGGTATAAGGCACAACAGATGCCATAAGTGCGTCGTCTCTTAAGTGCACATGAAAATCATCAGGGATAGTAATCGTTAAAGTTTTAGTCATCTTTTTTTATTTTCAAAGCTTCATCGTATAAATAATTTTTGTTGATGCTTAATATTTCTACACCTAATTTCACAGCTGCATTAGTTGGCATATGTTTGAGTAATATTTTTAATATTCTATGCTGATCTTCGCTCAGTAATTCATTTTTTTCATGATGCATAGGGGATACTAAAATCACAAATTCACCTTTTTGAAAATTACTATCACTTTCAATAATTTCTCTCACCTTTGAAACTTCGCCTCGGTAAATGCTTTCGAAAGTTTTGGTGAGTTCTCGCGCCACTACAATATGATGTTTGCCCCCAAAAAAATCAGCCATATCATTCAAAGTTTTGATGATGCGGTGCGGAGCTTCGTAAAAAATTATAGGGCATGATTGCGTTTGAAGATTTTCAAACACTTTGATTCTTTGACTGCTCGTCGTCGGCAAAAATCCGTAAAAATGAAAGCTTGTATGTTCCATCCCTGAAACCGAATAGGCTGTTGTGAGAGCAGAAGCCCCTGGAATAGGCACGACTTCAAAACCAGCAGCTGCCACCTCTTTGACAATAAGACCTCCAGGATCGCTAATATTAGGGGTGCCTGCATCTGATACCAACGCAATATGTTTGCCGTCTTTTAAATATTCAATGATTTTTTGTGCAGAAGCTTTTTCGTTATGCTGGTGCACTGCAAACTGTTTTTTTTCAATGGAGAAATGAGACAAAAGACCTTGAGTATGTCTTGTATCTTCTGAAGCAATGAGATCAACTGATTTGAAAGTTTCAAGCGCTCTAAAAGTAATATCATTTAAATTGCCTATAGGAGTTGCCACTACATACAATATTCCACTCATCATCAACGGCCCAATTATTTTTAAAGCACTTAAAAACTCTCTATAAGTTGCTTACTCAATACCTCTTTAAAAGAGATATAATCATTTTGTCATATATCAATGCTAAGTTAATAAAACTTTAGAGGAAAACATGCTTAAACATCTCAAATTATTTTTTATTTCATTTGTCTTATTGCAACTCTTAGGATGCCCTGCTGCCATTATTGGCGGAGGCGCTATAGGTATTGATACTATTGCTGATCGAAGAACACCAGGTGTCATTCTTGAAGACTCTAATATTCAATTAAAAGCTTTTACAGGCATTCAAAAACTCAAAGGTGACATTCATACGAATGTCACAAGTTATAACGGGCATGTGCTTGTATTAGGTCAAGTACCGAGCGAGGAAATTAAATCAACTATTACCGATCAGATTAAAGCGTTAGCTAACGTCAAATCCGTGATGAATGATCTTACGATTGGACCTGTGAATTCTTTATCAGAAAGAGCTGAAGATACTTTAATTACCTCCAATGTGAAGGCGCGTTTTTTCAAAGAAAATAAGGTTTCGCCTTTTTATGTCAAAGTCGTAACTGAAAATAAGGTGGTCTATCTTCTGGGCATTTTGAACGAAAAAGAGGCCAAAGAAGCTGAGGAAATTGCACAAAATACAAATAGAGTCATAAAAGTAGTGAAGGTTTTTGAATATATTAAAAACTAAGTTAAGTATTTATTTGTTAAGTTGTTGAAAATAAAAGACTATTAAACAGCTCGAGACTATCTTAAGCAAGGCCTTACACGCCATTTGATTTAATTAAAGATGTTGTTATAATGTTTTTCATAGTTTTTTCAAAATATTCAAGTTAGTTCTAAATCCCAAAATAAACTGCCCGTAACGCTAGCTAGCTTAATTACAGAACTAATCCATTTAAAGGTCATCATGAGTAAAAATATTATCCATTTATCAGACGCAACATTCGAAACTGAAGTGCTTCAATCCACTGTTCCTGTTCTTGTTGACTACTGGGCAGAGTGGTGTGGCCCTTGCAAAATGATTGCACCTATTCTTGATGAAATATGCAAAGACTACGATGGCAAATTAAAGATTGCAAAACTTAATATTGATGAAAATGCACAAACACCAGCTAAGTTTGGCATCAGAGGCATTCCTACCTTAATGATTTTTAAAAATGGCAATGTCGAAGCAACTAAAGTCGGCGCCTTATCAAAGTCCCAATTAACAACATTTATCGATAGCAACATCTAAACTTAACCCCTCCCCCTAAAGCCCCTCAACGCAACACTAATCGGAAAACCCCAAATATGCATTTATCTGAATTAAAACACCTCCCCATTGCGCAACTAGTAGAAATGGCAATCACGGACGAAATCGAAAATGCTAGCCGTATGAGGAAGCAAGATTTAATCTTCGCAATCTTAAAAAACAAAGCAAAAAAAGGGGATAGTATTTATGGGGATGGCACCTTAGAAGTATTGCAAGATGGGTTTGGATTCTTAAGATCACCTGATACTTCCTACCTTGCAGGGCCTGATGATATTTATGTGTCACCTTCACAAATTCGTCGTTTCAATCTTCATACTGGCGACACTATTCAAGGTGAAATTAGAACGCCTAAAGATGGGGAGCGTTACTTTGCGCTTGTAAAAGTAGATGAAGTTAACAATGAAGCGCCAGAAAACACAAAAAATAAAATTCTTTTTGAGAACTTAACGCCCTTATTCCCAACGATACCTCTCACACTTGAAAGAGATATTAGCGGCGAAGAAAATATTACAAGTCGTGTCATTGATATGATTGCTCCGATTGGGAGAGGTCAGCGCGGCTTGATTGTAGCGAGTCCTAAAAGCGGTAAGACTGTCATGATGCAAAATATTGCGCATGCCATTACATCAAATCATCCTGACGTATCTTTAATTGTGCTTCTAATTGATGAGAGACCAGAAGAAGTAACTGAAATGACGAGGTCTGTAAAAGGTGAAGTTGTTGCATCAACATTCGACGAGCCTGCTACACGTCACGTTCAAGTGGCTGAAATGGTTCTTGAAAAAGCGAAGCGCCTTGTTGAACATAAAAAAGATGTAGTAATTCTCTTGGATTCCATTACAAGGTTGGCAAGAGCTTACAACACGGTAATACCTTCATCCGGTAAAGTTCTTACCGGCGGCGTCGATGCCAATGCCCTTCAAAAACCAAAGCGTTTCTTTGGTGCAGCCCGTAATATTGAAGAAGGTGGCTCGCTCACGATCCTTGCAACAGCATTGATTGATACAGGCTCACGCATGGATGACGTGATTTACGAAGAATTTAAAGGTACCGGTAATATGGAAATTCACCTAGATCGTAAAATGGCTGAAAAAAGACTCTATCCAGCAATTAATGTGAATAAATCAGGCACCCGTAAGGAAGAGCTTCTTATCCCTAAAGATAATTTACAAAAAATATGGGTACTTAGAAAACTTCTACACCCTATGGATGACTTGGAAGCGATGGAATTCTTGCTAGACAAGATTAAAGCCACTAAAAATAATAATGACTTCTTTGACAGTATGCGAAGGGGTTAAGACGTAAAATTGATTGATTTTTGGTCCTAAATCATTGATAATACGCATCTATTGAATCAAAGTTGGAAAAATTATGAAAGCTGATACACACCCAAATTACTCTGAAATTAATATCACATGTAGCTGTGGTAATAAATTCAAAACACAATCAACAGTTGGAAAAGACATGAACATTGAAGTTTGCTCACAATGCCATCCTTTCTATACAGGTAAACAAAAGATTTTAGATACTGCAGGCCGTGTTGAGAAATTCAAACAAAAATATGGCATGTAAGGATTCATTCTTATATCAAAAGGCAGCATAGGCTGCCTTTTTTTTTAAATATGCGATTTCAACTTGAACACGACTGGCAAGATAATATGGCTACCCCTAGAAGTCGTTTGGGTGAGCGTGCCAAAATTCATTCTTTTGTCGTTTTATGTATTATTTGGGTATTTGCAGGGCTCTTTGGCCATGCGCCTTGGAAGGGCTATGAAACACAAAGTATCAGTGCGATTCATGCAGTACTGAATGGTCATTTATTGGCACCTCTGGCTGCCAGTGAAGATACACTTATCAATCCACCCCTTTACTATTGGACAGGGGCCATCTTTGGCAAACTTTTCACACCTTTAATTTCCCTTCATGACGCGAGCAGGATGATCAATGCTTTGTGGATGGGGCTTACCATTCTGATGATAGGTATGCTGAATCGAGAGTTATGGGGCATCGGCTTTGGAAGACAAGCGGCTCTCATTTTTATAGGGTCAGTGGGCCTCATATTTAATGTACATACGCTCATGCCTGGTATTGCAACATTAACAGGCCTCACCATGGCATTTTATGGCTTAGCCCTTTCTAAAAGACGCCCTTTTAGATCCGCCATACTTTTAGGTTTTGGTTTGGGCGTGAGCTTTTTATCAGGCGGGATTGTACCGCTTCTTATTCCTATACTTTCAGCTCTTCTCTTACCTACACTTTTTCAATTATGGCGAACACGTCGCTATGCTCTAGTTCTAAGTTTAAGTCTTCTTGTGAGCCTGCCTTTTTTAATTATATGGCCAACACTTCTATGGTGGTATCAACACGACATATTTATGAAATGGATTAACCATTTCAAATTATTTCCAGTACAAAATTATATTTTTTATATGAAAAATCTTTCCTGGTTTGCTTGGCCAGCTCTCCCTCTTGCAATCTGGGGCCTATGGAAATTTAGAGGCAAGATATGGTCTCAACCTAAATTTCAATTGCCAATTATCTTTTTTGTATCTACATTTATTCTTACTGCTTCTTGTGCGAAAACAAACCAAGCATTCTTAATGCCATTTCTAATTCCGCTATCAACAATTGCAGCAGGAAGTATTGAAAATTTAAGAAGAGGTGCTGCAAGCGCACTTAACTGGTTTGGCATCATTTTATTTTCAACCATTCTTTTCCTTATTTGGCTAGGCTGGAATGCCATGCTCACAGGCTTTCCTAAAAAAACATATGAGCGTATGCAATTTTTAGCACAAACCAACGAGTCACATTTCAACATTTTTATTTTAATTATTGCGATACTTTTGACGCTGGTTTGGATTTTTTCTTTGGTTAAAACAAGAATTACAAATCGCTCATGCACTACCAATTGGTCTATTGGTCTCACTGTGAGTTGGGCACTCCTTATGGCTTTATGGCTTCCCTGGATTAATCATAAAAAAGATTTCAGTCCACTTTTTTTATCTATGGGGAAAGTAATGCAAGATAAAACTTGTCTCACGACACACAACATCAATAACGCACAAATTGATTTGATTGATTATTACTTAAATATAAAGTCGACCAGAGAAGGTGACCGAGGCAATTGTAATTATTTACTTATTTATCAATTGCACAAAAAAGATCTTCCGCCGATTAGTGAGAATTGGAAATTGGTTTGGAATGAGAGACAGCCGGGCGATAAAAATAATTACAAATTATTTTATAAAGAGTAAAAACTCAAAGATGCTTTTGGATTGCATCAATCACAATCACTTCTAGACCTTTTCCCGCATTTTTTGCGACATGTTCTTTAATTTGATTACGCATAGGTGGTGCCCAAAATTTAGTTAGATGATTTGCAATCTCTTCTTTCGCTTTTCCTTGGTCCGGATAGGATTTAAAAAAAGAACCAATTTGGTTAGCCATCGTGACAAGCTGATCAATATTCATAATTAATTTTTTGTAACTCTTTCAGTATAAGTATAAATCACATAATGAGGAGCTCTTGCAAAGCCAATCAAACATAGCCCATATTTTAATGCGGATCGAATCGCAAGTCCCGTGGGGGCTGATATTGCAATCAGAGTTGATGCGCCTAACATCACTGTTTTTTGAACCATCTCATAACTCGCACGACTTGTAGTAATCACAAAGCCTTTATCATTAAAGCTTTTCTTTTGAAGGGCTCCAATTAGCTTATCTAAAGCATTATGTCGGCCTACATCTTCACGTACCAATTGAATTTCGCCCTGCTCATTTGCCCATGCGCATGCATGTGTGGCACCTGTTTTTTTTTGGAGCGATTGAGTTGCATGAAGCGTGTCGAGTGCTTTTATTATTGCACTCTCTTTAATGGTTAAAGTGTTATCTATCTTTTTTTCAGGTAGTCTTAAGGCTTGATCTAAATTTTCAGCACCACATAAACCACACCCAGTTCGACCAAGAAGATTTCTACGTTTATCTTTTAATATTTGGAAACGCGCTGATGCAATTTCAATTTGAAGTTCAATACCCTTTGGCTGATGAATGACTTCAATACCATAAATATCACTTTTATTTTCAACAATGCCTTCTGAAAAAGAAAACCCTAAAGCAAAATCTTCAAGGTCTGAGGGGGAGGCTAGCATCACGGCATGTGATATGCCGTTATAGACGAATGCAATCGGCACTTCTTCCGCAATGTCATCTTTTTCCATTGCTTTTGCATTACTTTTTAAGACTTCATAAGTCTTAAAACTATGTTCTGTGTCAATAAAAAGATCTTGTGCCACTTGTTAAATCTAATGAATTTTTAATTCTTTAGATTTACCTGCAAATTCAATTTGCTCTTCACTAAAATGTTGGTATTGTTTTTGCCAATCAGATAATTGTGTCACTTTATTTACCTGCACGGCTGTCACTTTAAATTCAGGGCAGTTTGTTGCCCAATCTGAATTATCCGTCGTGATGACGTTAGCCCCTGATTCAGGATGATGGAATGTAGTGTAAATCACGCCAGGTTGAACACGGTCTGTAATTTGAGCCCTTAATACAGTCTCGCCTGATCGGCTCACAACACCAACCCAATCGCCTGATTTAATAGCTCTTTCTTCAGCATCATGTGGATGAATTTCAACTAAATCTTCTTCATGCCACGCTGTATTTTTCGTTCTTCTTGTCTGAGCACCTACATTATATTGAGAGAGTATTCTGCCCGTCGTTAGAATAAGCGGATATTTCGGCGTCACTTTTTCTGAAGTGGGCACATATTCAGTAATAATAAATTTACCTTTGCCGCGCACGAATTCATCAATATGCATTGTCGGTGTACCGAGAGGATGCTCATCATTACAAGGCCATTGAATACTTCCTAATTCATCTAACTTCTTATAACTCACACCGCTAAATGTCGGGGTGAGATTTGCAATCTCATCCATGATGTCTGATGCGTGGCTATAGTCCATTTTGTAACCTAGCGCATTAGAAAGCATCTGTGTGATCTCCCAATCTTCATATCCATTCTTAGGGGACATTACTTTTCTCACTCTAGAAATACGTCTTTCAGCATTTGTAAATGTGCCATTCTTTTCTAAGAATGAAGAGCCTGGTAAGAATACGTGCGCATACATCGCAGTTTCATTTAAAAATAAATCTTGCACAATGACACACTCCATCGACTCCAATGCATGTGTTACATGCTGCGTATTAGGATCTGATTGTGCGATGTCTTCACCTTCACAATACAGCGCTTTAAATTGTCCTTCGATCGCGACATCTAACATATTAGGAATTCTTAAACCGGGTTCATTTTGTAATTTAACATCCCATGCTTTTTCAAATAGAGCCAAAGTCGCTTTATCAGATACATGTCGGTAACCTGGGAATTCATGAGGAAACGATCCCATGTCGCAAGCACCTTGAACATTATTTTGTCCTCTTAAAGGGTTAACTCCTACACCCTCTCGGCCAATGTTACCAGTCAACATAGCAAGATTAGCAATGCCCATAACCATCGTTGAACCTTGGCTATGTTCAGTTACGCCTAATCCATAATAAATCGCAGCATTACCACCTTTAGCAAAAAGTTTTGCAGCATCTCTTACATCTTTAGCATCCACACCAGTAAATTCACTCATCGCTTCAGGTGAATTTTCAGGCTTAATAATAAAATCTTTCCATGCTTTAAATGCATCGTCTTCACAACGCGATTTAATGAAAGAATCATCCATGAGTTTTTCAGTAACAATCGTGTGAGCTAATGCATTCACGATAGCAACGTTGGAGCCAGGCTTAAGTTTTAAATGATAGTCAGCTTTAATGTGAGGCGAGCTATCTACAAGATCAATAGCGCGAGGATCAACAATGATAAGCTTGGCACCTTCTCTTAAGCGTCTTTTCATTTGTGATGCAAATACAGGATGGCCATCTGTTGGGTTAGCCCCAATAATCATAATCACATCTGAATGCATAACTGAATCAAAATTTTGCGTACCTGCAGACTCGCCAAGTGTTTGCTTAAGTCCGTAACCTGTAGGTGAATGACATACACGTGCGCAAGTATCAATATTATTATTACCTAATGCTGCACGTACTAATTTTTGCACTACATAAACTTCTTCATTCGTACAACGTGAAGATGAGATAGCACCTACTGAATCACGTCCATATTTCTTTTGGATACGCTGCATTTCACTTGCTGCATAATTTATAGCTACATCCCATGTGACTTTTTCCCAGGGATCATGAATACTTTTACGAATCATAGGTGTCGTAATGCGATCTTTATGTGTCGCATATCCCCAAGCAAATCTTCCCTTAACACACGAATGTCCATGATTAGCACCGCCATCTTTATTGGGTGTCATACGAACTACTTCTTCGCCTTTCATTTCAGCATGAAATGAACAGCCTACACCGCAGTATGCACAAGTTGTGGTGACGCTATGTTCTGGAACGCCTGCTTCGATAATCGTATTTTCAATGAGGGTTGCCGTTGGGCACGCTTGCACACATGCACCGCATGAGACGCATTCTGAATCTTTAAAATCTTTATTACCGGCTGATACTTTGGAATCAAAACCTCGACCTTGAATGGTGAGGGCATAAGTACCTTGAACTTCTTCACACGCTCTAACACATCTTGAACATACAATGCATTTAGACGGATCAAAAGTAAAATATGGATTCGAAGTATCTTTTTCGCTCTTTAAATGATTTTTACCTTCGTAGCCATAACGTACATCTCTTAAACCGACAGCGCCTGCCATGTCTTGAAGTTCACAGTCACCATTTGTTGCACAAGTTAAACAATCCAAGGGATGGTCTGAAATATAGAGCTCCATAACACCGCGTCTAATATCAGCAAGTTTAGGTGTTTGTGTACGTACCCTAATACCTTCAGCGACCGGCGTAGTGCATGAGGCTGGATAACCGCGACGACCTTCAATTTCGACCAAGCAAAGACGACATGAGCCAAAGGGTTCCAGGTTGTCTGTAGCACATAACTTAGGCACAGTGACCCCTGAAATAGAGGCTGCATGCATGATGGACGTCCCTTCAGGCACCGAGACAGATACGCCATCAATGGTTAACTGAATAGTCTTGTCTGAAGTTCTTTTGGGCGTTCCAAAATCTTTTACATCATCCATATATTGTCTCGAAATAAATCATTAAATCAACCTGTTAGTCTATGCCTTGGTCTCTTTTACATCAACCCCAAAGTCTTTAGGGAAATGATTTAAAGCACTTAACACAGGGTAAGGCGTCATCCCGCCTAACGCACATAAAGAGCCATTAAACATCGTGTCTGAAAGGTCTCGGATTAATGTGGTATGTTTTTCAACATCTTTACCCGCGAGAATATGGTCCATCACTTCCACGCCACGAGTGGAACCTACGCGACAAGGGGTACATTTTCCGCAAGATTCAATTGCACAAAAATCAAAGGCATAACGCGCCATCTTTGCCATATTGACTGTCTCGTCAAACGCTACAATACCGCCATGGCCTAAAATGGCCCAAATTTCAGAAAATTTTTCATAGTCGAGTGGCGTATCAAATTGAGACTCGGGCAAATAAGCGCCCAAAGGTCCGCCAACTTGCACCGCTTTAATTGGCTTGCCTGATAAAGACCCCCCACCAAAATCATATAAAAGTTCTCTTAAGGTGACACCAAAAGCTTTTTCAACAAGCCCTGTCCTTTTTAAATTACCGGCGAGCTGAATAGGAAGTGTGCCTCGAGATTTGCCCATACCAAAATCTTGGTAATACTTAGCTCCCTTCGCCAAAATAATCGGAACAGTGGCTAATGAAATCACGTTATTGACTGCGGTAGGCTTACCGAATAAACCTTCGATTGCAGGGAGGGGTGGTTTAAATCTAACCAGTCCTCTTTTTCCTTCCAAACTTTCTAGCAGCGAAGTTTCTTCGCCACAAATATATGCGCCTGCTGCACGTCTGACTTCTAAATGGAATGTATGACCACTCTTTAAAACATCATCGCCTAAATAACCTGCGCTTTTAGCTTTTTCTATAGCTTCATTTAAAGTTTTTAATGCGTGAGGATATTCAGAACGTAAATAGATATAACCTTGTGAAGCACCTACTGCAAGGCCTGCAATGATCATCCCTTCAATGAGTACGAAAGGATCGCCTTCCATAATCATCCGATCTGAATAGGTTCCAGAATCACCTTCATCTGCATTACAGACAATATATTTTTGTGTTGCTTTGGTATCTAAAACTGTTTTCCATTTAATACCCGTCGGAAAAGCAGCGCCACCTCGGCCTCGCAAACCAGAATCTGTCACTGTCTGAACAATCGCTTGTGGATCTAAATTCAGTGCATTTTTTAAACCTTCGAATCCGTCATGCTCAATGTATTGATCAATGTTAGTGGGTTCAGTGATACCCATGCGTGCAAAAGTTAAGCGTTCTTGTTTTTTTAACCAATCGATTTCTGATACAAGACCTAATGCAAGAGGATGCTTAGCGCCTTTAATAAAATCTGCGTCAAATAGTGATTTCACATCATTTGGATTGATAGGGCCAAAACCTATGCGACCTTGAACTGTTTCCACTTCAACCAATGTTTCTAACCAAAATAATCCACGTGAACTATTTCGTACGATTTGAATATCTAGTTTTCTAGCTTGGGCTTCTTTTGCTATCGCTGCTGCAACTTGATCTGCGCCAAGGGATAATGCTGCGGAATCTTTCGATACAAAAATTTTAATACTCATGATGCGCGCTTTAAATCTGAAATAAGTTGATCTATTTTTTTACTATCTACGCGTCCATAAACCTCTTCATCGATCATCACTGAAGGAGAGCATGCACAGTTCCCTAAACAATAAATGGGTTCTAAGGTAATTGCGCCATCAGATGTGGTTTCATGAAAATCAATACCAAGATGCTTTTTAATATGCAATTCAAGCATCTCACTTCCCATTGCCTGGCAAGATTCTGCGCGACAAACTTGCAGGATATGACGGCCGGGTTTGTTCGATCTAAAATGATGGTAAAAAGTCACAACACCATGGACTTCTGCAACTGACAAACTAAGTGCGCTGGAAATTAAAGGGTAGGCGATTTCTGGCACAAACCCTAAGTCGTCCTGGATAGCATGTAAAAGGGGCAATAAAGCGCCAGGCATAGATTGATACTGCAAAATATGCTGATTAATGATCTTATAGTCCTGAGGATTTAAGACAAAGTCTTCCAAAAATATCTCCAGATTTTTTCCTGAACGCTTGCTTCAATAGCAGATACTAGTATTATAAATTACCAAGATGTTTTTCACTTAAATAATTTCATGATTGAGGAGCTGAAAGATGGAAACACAAAAAGAAAGCACATATTTTCATGGGGGCTGTCCTCATGACTGTCCTGACACTTGCTCAATGGTTTATGAGGTACAAGACAGTAAACTCATAGGCGTCAAGGGCAATGTGGATCATCCAATGACGCGTGGCGGACTGTGTGTAAAACTTCAAGATTATGAAAAACGTCACTACCATCCAGATCGCCTTCTATACCCTATGAAACGAATTGGTCCGAAGGGAACAAAACAATTTCAAAGAATTTCCTGGGATGAAGCGCTTGATACCATAACTGATAAATGGCAATCCATTATCAAAGAATTTGGTTCGGAAGCTATTATGCCCAACAGCTACTTAGGCAATCAAGGTTTGGTGCATGGCATGAACGGAGGGGACTCTTTCTTTGCCCGATTAGGAGCAACTGTTACTGAAAGAACATTCTGTGGGGAGGGTTCGGCCACGGCTTGGTTGCTAACTCTTGGCCCCACTGCGGGTGTAGACCCAGAGAGCTTTATTCATTCTAAATTTATTATTATTTGGGCTTGTAATTCAGTAAGCACCAATATCCATCATTGGCATATTGTCAAAGAAGCGCAAAAAAAAGGCTCGAAGGTTGTAGTCATTGACGCTTATGCTTCAAGAACTGCTAAAGAAGCAGATTGGCATATCTGTCCTAAGCCTGGAACTGACGGTGCTTTGGCGATGGCAATGATGCATGTCATTATTGAAGAAGGATTGGTTGATCAGGATTATGTAGATAAATACACAGTGGGCTTCCCTGAATTAGCAGAATTAGCAAAAAAAAGGAGCCCTGAGTGGGCAGAAGAAATCACAGGCGTCTTAGCGAATGATATTCGAAAATTAGCCAGAGAATATGCATCGACCCAACCATCCGCTATCAGAATTGGTGTAGCTCTTGAAAAAAGCTGGGGCGGCGGTCAGGCCATTAGGGCCGTTGCATCCCTTCCTGCTCTGACTGGAGCTTGGCGTCATGTCGGTGGGGGCATCCTTCAATTCCCAGTATGGGAACAGCCTTACAAATTTGATGTAATTTGCAGGCCTGACTTAATTCCTGAAGGAACACAGGTGGTTAATAATCTTCAGCTAGGACGCGTTTTAACAGGTGAGCAAAAACTCAAAGTGCCTATCAAGTCAATGATGTGTTGGAACACAAACCCTGTGACGCAATCAACAGAAAGCGAAAAAATATTAGAGGGCTTGAAGCGCGAAGATCTATTTCTTGTCTCTGCAGAGCATTTTATTTCTGATACTGCTGCCTATGCCGATATTCTTCTTCCCGCATCCATGGGAGCAGAACAAGAAGATATCATTTTATCTTGGGGTCATTTATACCTCACCTACAATACAAAATGTATTGAGTCCCCAGGTGAAGCAGTACCAAATTATGAAATTTTTAGACGTCTTGCTAAAAGATTTGGTTTTAAAGAAGAATGTTTTAAATGGTCTGACAGTGAATGTCTTGAACATTATATTGATTGGAATTCACCAGCCTGCAAGGGTATTGATTTAGACTATTTGAAAAAAAATGGTTATGCGAGAATTAATGTCGGAACAAAAGATAATCGAGCTCCTCATAAAGAAGGAAAATTTCCAACACCATCCGGTAAATGTGAATTTAGAATAGTTGGGGCTAAGAATTTTGTTGCGGGGCCGTTCAGACAAATGTACGAGGCTTTTCAGCCAGGCGATGATATTCCTGAATTACCTGATTATGTACCCTCAAAAGAAACAGCATCAGCAAATCCTGCCTTAGCTAAAAAATATCCATTAAATATTTTGGCGCCAAAAAGTCATGGCTTCATTAATTCGAGTTATGCCAATATTGAAAATAAACTTAAGGCTCAAGGAGAACAGTTTGTGATGATTCATCCACTGGATGCCGAAGAAAGAGGTATTAAACATGGTGATCGAGCCAAAGTCTTTAATGATCGAGGCTTTTTTGAAGCTGTATCGAAAGTAACGACTGACGTTAATAAAGGTATCGTAGTTACAACCTTAGGTTACTGGAGACAGTTAAATAATGGGGTTGTCAATTCAGTGAGTTCCAATGCTTTTGGTGACATGGGAAACTCACCAACGTCTCATGATTGTTTAGTCGAAGTTCAATTGGCCTGATTAAATTGTCGTCGCAGAATCCTCCTCCTCTTAGATTAATAGATCAATTTAATCGAAAGATTAATTATCTTCGTTTATCCATTACCGATCGATGCGATTTTCGATGTGTGTATTGTATGAGCGAGGATATGAAATTTTTGCCTCGCGATGAAGTTCTCTCACTCGAAGAGTCTGCAAGAATTATAAGAATATTCTCTTCTCTTGGCGTCACAAAAGTGCGAATCACAGGCGGAGAGCCCTTAGTTAGAAAAAATATTTCCTGGCTTTTTCATGAAATATCAACTATTCAACCCTTAAAAGAAATTGTCATAACAACTAATGGCAGTCAGCTAGCACAGCATGCGCATATGCTCAAAATGTCTCAGGTTAAACGTATCAATATTAGCCTTGATAGTCTTGACCCCGTTCTTTTCAAAAAAATCACGCGCACGGGCGACTTAAATAAAGTGATGCTTGGTATTGATGAGGCTATCAAAGAAGGTTTTTCGAATCTCAAACTTAATACCGTTTTAATGAAAGGTATCAATGATCACGAAGCAATCGATTTAGTTAACTTTGCGTTACATAAAAAGATGGATATTTCTTTTATTGAAGAAATGCCTTTGGGTGATATTGACCATAAAAGAAAAGATACTTTCATCAGCAATAACGAAGTCTTAAAAAAATTACAGGTTCATTTTAATTTAATCCCTACCACTTTCTCCTCTGGTGGCCCTGCTAAATATTGGCAAATTGCAAATCAATCTACTAAGATTGGTTTTATCTCTCCTCACAGCCATAATTTTTGCGACACATGCAATCGCGTTAGGGTTTCATCTAAGGGCGAATTATTTTTATGCTTAGGACAGGAAGAAAAGATTGAGCTTATGCCTCTTTTACGTCAGTATCCAGATGAAGACTGGCCTATCCAAAAAGCCATTATAGAAAGCATGACCATCAAACCAGAAGCGCACGACTTTAATCTTGATACAACCAAACCTGCTGTAGTGCGATTTATGTCGCATACCGGAGGGTAAATTCACGTGAATCACTCTGTCACTGTGGTCATTTTAGCCGGTGGCCAATCAAAACGTATGCAGGTTCAAAATAAAGCGACTGTTTTATTTGAAGGCAAACCTTTAATAACTCATGTCATTGATCGCATGAAGACTCAGACAAAACATACCGTCATCAACACACATCGAAATCAAAAAGATTTTGAAATATTTCATTTACCTCTCATTGATGACATATTAGATATTCAGGAGGGTCCACTTTTGGGAATCTTAACCAGCCTTCAAGCAATCAAAACTGATTGGATACAATTTGTACCCTGCGATACGCCGAATCTACCAAGCGATCTCATTGCAATCTTAATGAAAGAAGTCGAAGCTGAAAAAACTTTAGTTGCGGTGCCTGAAACTTCTGATGGCTTACAATCAACTTGTCTTTTATGTCACTCATCAACATTAAACAATCTTCAGATTTTTTTTAATCAAGGGGGACGGAAAATTGAAGACTGGATTCGTCAGTTAGCTTTTTCAATTGTGCAGTTTAATGATAAGTCGCAATTTTTAAATGTAAATACTCAAGAAGAATTGAAAAAAGCATATTCATGAAAAAAGATATTCATTTAAGTGATTTAATTTCGGACTCCAGCATGGTAGATGATTACGATCCTAATGCGATGTCTGTTGAAAAAGCCAAAGCTTGGATTGCTAATTTTTTAAATCCCATCGATCAAAAAGAAACGATACATATTAAAGATGCGCTCAATCGTATAGTTGCTGAACCTATCATAGCAACAATGAATGTGCCTAATCATGACAATTCAGCAATGGATGGTTATGCCATAAATATAGATTTGCTTAACGATCATGGGCCCTTCAAACTCAAGGTTACGGGCAAACTTTTTGCAGGGAACGCACTAGACGGAAATATAGAAGGAGCTGTGCGCATTATGACCGGAGCAACAATTCCTTCTGGATTAAATGCTGTCATTCCTCAAGAGCATGTTGAACTCTATGAAGGCGTTATTACATTTAAAACAAAACCTCTTACAAATCAAAATATTCGCCGTACGGGCGAAGATATTAAAAGGGGGCAAACCGTATTTCAAAATGGCCGGCCCTTGGAGCCTTGCGATTTAGGCCTACTTGCCTCGTTAGGTATAGATTCGATTAAAGTTTACCGAAAAATTAAAGTAGCTTTTTTTTCTACGGGCGACGAAATTATTTCACTCGGTAAATCTTTGCTACCTGGCCAAGTCTATGATAGCAATCGCTACAGCCTCATTGGTTTATTAAAACGTCTTGATGTAGACATGCTCGATTTTGGGGTTATTCCTGACGATAAAAAAGCTATTGAAGTTACATTGCTCAAGGCCAGCAACATCGCTGATATTGTAGTTACCACAGGAGGCGTTTCTGTGGGTGAAGCTGACTTCATGAAAGACATCTTAAAAAAAATAGGTGAAATTTTATTTTGGAAAATCTCTATGAAACCAGGCAAGCCGCTAGCTTATGGAAAAATTGGTCAGTGCCACTATTTTGGGCTTCCGGGAAATCCTGTATCGACGATGGTTACTTTTTATCAATTTGTAAGAGAGGCTATTCTGACCTTATCTGGCCAAACTCCCATCCCTAAAATACCACTCATTAAAGCAAAGCTTCTAGGGCCCATTAAAAAAATTCCCGGTCGAACAGAATTTCAAAGAGGCGTTTTTGAGCAAGATGATCAAGGTACATTTAAAGTAAATCCTTTAAAAGATCAAGGGTCGGGTATTTTAAGATCCATGAGCGAAGCTAATTGCTTTATTTTACTTCATGAAGATCTCGCTCATTTAGAAAAAGATATGTGGGTCGATATTCAATTATTTGATAGTCTCTTTTAAGTTTTTATCACTACAATTTTATTCACACGAAAGTTCCTTAAACGTTTAAATATTTTTCTAAAATCCCATCACTTTTTTATTAAAAATCGCTTAATATAGATACGTGGAAATCAATAAAAAAGTACCCTTATTTAAGCTTCCTGGCACCAGTGATCTTCAATTTAATCTATCGGATTACAAAGGTCGTTTTCTCGTTATTTATTTTTACCCTAAAGATGCAACCCCAGGCTGTACAACGCAAGGCGTTGACTTTAGAGATGCTTATAAAAAATTTCAGGCACTTGATACAGAGATATTTGGTATTTCTCGCGACACATTAAAGTCCCACGAAAACTTCAAGGCAAAATTTACATTTCCCTTTGAACTTTTAAGTGATGAGGAAGAAAAAGCATGCGAATTATTCGGTGTCATAAAAATGAAAAATATGTATGGTAAACAGGTAAGAGGTATTGAACGAAGTACATTTGTAATTGATCCAGATGGTAAATTGATTCAGGCTTGGCGAGGCGTCAAAGTCGAAGGTCACATCAAAGAAGTTTTGCAATTTATTAAACAACACAACTCTTAAGTAACTATGGCCAAAAAAAATAGTACGACCAAACTTTTTGTATTAGATACCAATGTATTAATGCACGACCCTTCAAGTATTTTCCGATTTGAAGAACATGATATTTACCTTCCTATGGTGACCTTGGAAGAGTTAGACAATAATAAAAAAGGCGTCAGTGAAGTTGCCCGCAACGCAAGACAAACGAGTCGCAATTTAGAAGAGATTATAGGTACCAACGAAGAAAGTTTAGAAAAGGGTCGTTCACTTGGTATCAAAGGCAACACACATGTCACAGGTAAACTTTTCTTACAAACAACAGCTCTTCCTCATGATTTACCGATGCTCGCTGGTAGCAAAGCAGACAATCAAATTTTAGGGATCGTTGCATATCTCAAAAAAGAACACCCTGATCGCCAAGTCATTCTCGTCAGTAAAGATATCAATATTCGAATTAAAGCGAGAGCCTTAGGCATTGCTGCTGAAGATTATTTTAATGATAAGGTGCTTGAAGATACCGAGATGCTCTACACCGGCATCACTGAACTTCCAGAAGATTTTTGGGAGAAGCACAGTAAAGATATGGAATCATGGCAAGAACATGGAAAAATGTTTTATCGACTGACAGGGCCTATGTGTCTTAATTTCTCAGTCAATGAATTTATTTTTTACGAATTTGATAAACCCTTCCACGCTATAGTTAGAAAAATTACCGGTAAAACAGCGACACTCGAAGTCATTAAAGATTTTATTAATGGCAAACATAATATCTGGGGTATTAACGCTAGAAATCGAGAACAAAATTTTGCATTAAATCTTCTCATGGATCCTGATATTGATTTTGTGACCCTTCTGGGTCAGGCGGGTACAGGTAAGACGCTCCTTACACTTGCTGCAGGGTTAGCGCAAACACTTGATAAAAAAATCTACAATGAAATTATTATGACGCGTGTCACGGTTCCTGTAGGCGAAGATATTGGCTTCTTGCCGGGTACTGAGGAAGAAAAGATGACACCATGGATGGGCGCACTAGAAGATAACTTAGATGTACTTAATAAAACAGATGAAGAAGCAGGCGAATGGGGAAGGGCTGCGACACAGGATCTTATTCGCTCACGTATCAAAGTAAAATCACTTAATTTTATGCGAGGCAGGACATTCCTTCATAAATATCTCATTATTGATGAAGCACAAAATTTAACACCTAAACAAATGAAAACGCTTATTACGCGGGCAGGTCCGGGGACTAAGGTTGTATGCCTGGGCAATATTGCGCAAATTGATACACCCTATTTAACTGAAGGTAGCTCAGGCTTAACTTATGTCGTCGATCGCTTTAAAGGTTGGGATCATAACGGTCACATTACACTTGTGCGCGGTGAACGCTCTCGCTTAGCTGATTATGCTGCTGAAACACTTTAACCTAAATGTTTCAAAAGGTTTTGTTCCTTTACTGATTGCACAGTTTTTGTCAGCACTTGCTGACAATGCGCTTTTATTTGCAGCTATTGCATTACTCGCACAACTCAATTCCCCTCATTGGCACCAGCCTCTGCTGCTTCAATTTTTTGTGATCTCTTATATTATTTTAGCGCCCTTCGTAGGTGGCATCGCAGACGCTTACCCTAAAGGTCGTGTCATGTTTTATTCTAATGCTATTAAATTTATTGGGAGCTTATCTATGTTGCTGGGTATGCAGCCCCTTTATGCATATGCGATTGTAGGCGTAGGGGCTGCAGCTTACTCGCCTGCAAAATATGGTATTTTGACTGAGCTTCTGCCGCCTAAGGAACTTGTCATGGCAAATGGATGGATGGAAGGTTCAACAGTCTTCGCAATTATTTTAGGGTCCATTATTGGCGGTGCGCTCGCTCAATTTGATCCTCTTGTTGCCATCATTATAATTACAGGACTTTATTTGCTTGCGGCTGTTTTTAATCGTTACATTCCATTATTTCCTATCGATCATAAACTGACAAAAAAGAATCCTCTATTTATGATAAAAGATTTCTGGCATGCATTTAAAGTGTTGTGGAAAGATCCTGAAGGTCAGTTATCACTTGCAGTGACCACCCTCTTCTGGGGAGCTGGTGCTTCATTAAGATTGATTGTCATTGCATGGGCAAGCTATGCATTGCAATTTAATTTAGAAGAGGCAACACGCTTAACGGCTATGGTTGCTTTTGGAATTGCCATTGGATCAGTTATAGCAGCTCGCTATATCAGTCTAAAGGATTCAGTGAGAGTTCTTCCAGCCGGCATTCTTATGGGTGGCTTTGTGATGACTATGGTTGTGATCCATGATTGGCATATTGCGGCTCTTATCTTTTTACTGATTGGCGCATTAAGTGGATTCTTTATTGTTCCATTGAATGCACTCCTTCAACATCGAGGCCATTTACTTATTGGTGCAGGCCACTCTATTGCTGTACAAAACTTTAATGAAAATATTGGAATTCTTTTATTAAGTGGCACTTATACTTGGATGGTAAGAGAAGAATTTTCTATTAATACTATTATTATTCTTTTAGGTTTGTTTGTAAGTATCACGATGCTTGCAATCTATAAGCATTACAAAAAAATAATATAAAACTTACAGGCTTAATCTATTGCTTTAACAATGTCATCAGTAACTTTTTTTGCGTCTCCAAATACCATTATAGTTTTATCTAAATAAAATAATTCATTATCCAGTCCTGCATAACCTGGAGACATCGAACGTTTATTTACAATGATAGTCTTCGCTTTATATGCTTCTAGAATAGGCATGCCATAAATAGGACTTCCAGGTTTTTTAGCTTGCGGATTAACGACATCATTCGCTCCAATCACCAGGACAACATCTGTTTCAGCAAACTCATTATTAATATCTTCCATTTCGACAATCATCTCGTAAGGAACATCTGCTTCGGCCAAAAGCACATTCATGTGCCCAGGCATTCTCCCTGCAACTGGATGGATTGCGTATTTAACCTTAATACCTTTACTGATAAGTTTTACAGTTAATTCTTGTAAGGCATGCTGAGCTCTTGCTACAGCTAAGCCATACCCAGGCACAATAATTACTGAATCTGCATTCGATAATAAAAATGCAACATCCTCAACCGAGCCTGATTTTGATATTTTTTGACTTTGAGAAGCATCGTCTACTGCAGCAGTGTCTGACCCAAAACCTCCTAATAACACAGAAACAATAGAACGATTCATTGCTTTACACATGATATAAGAAAGAATTGCGCCTGAAGCGCCCACACACGCGCCTGCAATGATTAAAACAGAGTTGTTAAGAGAAAACCCGATGCCTGCGGCAGCCCATCCTGAATAACTATTCAGCATCGACACTACAACCGGCATATCTGCACCACCGATTGGAATAATAAGGGTTACTCCAAGTGCGAATGCAATAAAGCACATCAAAAGAAATATTGAGGTATTGTGTGTACTATAAAAAAAGATTCCTGCTGAAATCATTGCAATAAATAAAAATAGATTTAAAAGATGCTGACCTTTAAATTGAATCATTTTTGCACTGAATTTTCCAGAAAGCTTTCCAAATGCAACGACTGAAGCTGAAAACGTAATAGCGCCAATAAAAGCGCCAATACATAACTCAACTCTCTGAGCATCGCTATGAACATCGCTTGTATTAAAAACTGCTGCAATTGCAATAAGCACCGCTGCTAAACCTACAAAGGAATGCATTAAAGCCACAAGCTCAGGCATGCTCGTCATTTCAACTTTTTTGGCTGCAAAAATTCCAATCAAAGCACCAATCAATATTGCAATACCTACCATAGGAACAATTAAGTTATGCCCAATATTAAATGTAGTTAAAATTGCAACTGCCATTCCAATCATACCGAGTGTATTTCCTAATCTCGATGTTTTAGGTGAAGAGAGTCCTTTAAGAGAAAAGATAAATAGTACTGCTGAAAATAAATATAATAATGAAGCCATGATTTAATCTTTGTTGGTACGTTCTTTCTTTTTAAACATATCTAACATTCTTTTTGTCACCATAAAACCCCCAAAAATGTTCACTGACGTAAGTAATATCGCAGTGAATGCTAATACACTCGTTAAATTAATTTCATGATCATTGATAGGGACTGCCTGTAAAATTGCACCTACAATCACAATGCCAGAAATAGCATTGGTTACAGACATAAGAGGTGTATGTAAAGCAGGTGTGACATTCCACACAACGTGATAGCCCACAAATATAGCTAATACAAAAATTGAAATATTTTGGATGGTCATTAAATCCATTATGAGTTTACCTTTCTTTCATTAAATAGCTTACCTTCACGAGTCATTAACGATGCGCCCAGTAATTCATCATCATAATTAATCTCTAACTTTCCATCGGTATTGATTAATAATTTTAAAAATTCATATACATTCTTTGCAAAAAGCACTGATGCATCATGGCTCACTAAACTTGGAAGATTTGTATAGCCCACAATAGTAACGCCTTTATGTTCAATGACTTGATCTGCTTGAGTTAATGGGCAATTTCCACAACCGCCTTGTCCTGTTCCTGCAGCAAGGTCAATAATGACGGAACCTTGCTTCATACCCTCTACAGTATCCTTAGAAATGAGCTCTGGGGGAAACATGCCAGGGATAAGTGCAGATGTAATGACAATATCTGCTTTCATTGCATGTTCTGATACAACAATTGCCTGTCTTTTTAACCATGCCGCAGGCATTTTTTGAGCATACCCACCTTGTCCTGACGCAATATTTTTTTCTTCTTCTGTTTCAAATGGAACATCGACAAATTTTGCACCTAGTGATTCGATTTGTTCTTTCACTGCAGGCCTCACATCAGAGGCTTCCACAATAGCGCCTAATCTTTTTGCGGTTGCAATCGCTTGAAGTCCAGCAACACCAGCACCTAAAACCAATACTCGGGCTGCTTTCACTGTGCCTGCTGCTGTCATAAGCATAGGCATAAATTTTTTATAAAATTGCGTAGCTAATAATATAGATTTATAACCAGAGATATTTGCTTGTGAAGATAAGACATCCATGCTTTGAGCTCTCGAGTTTCTTGGAAGTGCTTCGAGCGCAAAACATGTTAAGCCTTGATTGGCCATGATTTCTTTTAGTGGGTAATTAAAAGGCTCTAGTAAACCAATAATAATAGTGTCTTTTTTTAGAGATTTAATTTCGTCGTGACTTGGTGCGCGTACCTTAAGAATAATTTCTGTGTCGATGACCTTGCTCTTAGATTCAACAATTGCACCTTCATTTATAAAGGCCTGGTCTGAAATATGAGCTTTTACTCCTGCATCTTTTTCAATAAACACTTGGCATTTCATTTGAATTAATTTTTTAACAATTTCGGGCGTGATAGCTACACGATTTTCTCCATCAACTATTTCTTTAAGAATACCAATTTTCATTTATGACTTCTTTTATAAATTAACTAATGAAGTTTTACTTGGGCTTCTGATCTACGCGTAATCATTCGAGCCAAAGACTGCAATGCCATACTCGTAAATCCATGTAAGGCCATTAAATGCATTTTATAAAGTGATTGATACATCAATCGTGCAATTATACCTTCAATAAACATAGAATCTCCTATGAGAGAGCCCATTAAATTACCAACGGTTGAATATGTCCCCAGGTTGACAAGTGAGCCATAGTCTTTATAAACGTAGCGAGGTAAATGTGTTTTTCCTTTAACACGCAACTTCATACTTTTAAAAAGAAGATTTGCTTGTTGATGCGCAGCCTGCGCTCTTGGAGGAACATATTGATCAGTACCATCGATCGGACATGCAGCACAATCTCCAAAAGCAAAAATTGAATCATCCTTAGTTGTTTGTAATGAACTATTCACCATTAATTGATTGATACGATTAGTTTCTAACCCATCAATATTCTTTAAGAAATCTGGTGCCTTGACTCCTGCTGCCCAAACCACAAGGCCTGAAGAAATGATTTTTTTGGTGTGTGTCTTAATACCTTTTGCAGAAACTTCAGTCACACGCTCACCTAAATAAAGATGTACATTTAACTTACGTAATTCCAACGCTACAGAGTTAGATAATTTTTTTGGTAGCGCTGGAAGTAAGCGAGAACTTGCTTCAATGATAGATATTTTTATGTCACGATCAGGATTGACGCGATCAATACCGTATACAGTCATTTCGCGTGTGGCTTTATGAAGTTCTGCTGCAAGTTCAACGCCTGTAGCTCCTGCGCCTACAATCACCACTTCAAGCTGGCCTGGCTGAATCGATTTCTTTTGTGTTTGTGCTTTTAAAATAGCATGATGTAATTTTTGATGAAATACTTCGGCTTGCTCTTGTGTGTCTAATGCAATCGAGTGTTCTGCTGCACCTTTAATACCAAAATCGTTCGTAGTGCTGCCTACAGATATAACTAATGTGTCGTATTGAAAACTTCTTCTTGGAATAATTTCTTTACCATCTTCATCTATATAAGATGCGATCGATATTTCTTTCTTACGACGGTTGAGTCTATCCATACGGCCTAAGCGGAAACGAAAGTGATGCCAATGCGCTTGAGCCATGTATTCCAATTCATGCTTGTCAGGGTTCATACTCCCTGCAGCAATTTCATGAAGTAGGGGTTTCCATACATGCGTCTTCGTACAATCAATCAATGTGATTTCGGCTTTTTTATTTTTACCTAGTGTATCGCCTAATTTAGTTGCAAGCTCTAAGCCGCCAGCACCACCACCTACTATCACAATCTTATGCATTTCACTTCCTTAAATACAGACAAAAAAACCACTACTGCAATTATACAGGAGTGGTTTTTTATTATTTTCCAGAAACTATCTAGATGATTTCAAATTACTCGTTACCTGTAAGTCCTTTTCCTTGCGTACGAATCCAGGCAATAACCTTTAAAAGTTCATCTACCTTAAGTCCGTTTGTGGGATCCGTAGCATCCATAATACCTAAACCTTTTCCACCCATACCACCGTTTGTTCCATACCATAAAGTTTCAAACATACCTTTATTTGTTGCGTCTTTAGGATAGCGGAATGTAGGGCCTACGAGGCCCGGGCCTACTTGACCCTTTGCATCACCACCATGGCACTGAGTGCATGAGTAAAGTCCGAAAAGCTTTTTACCTTTTGCTTCTGCTTCTGCATTACCAACATATGAATTTTTACCAGTAGCTAAAAATTCTTTTGCTGCCGGCGTATCAAAGAGCGCTGGGTCAAGTTTAAACGTACTTCCATCTGTTGTTTTTACAAATGAAACATCAGCAGATGCCACACCTGCAATTGTCATCATAGAAACTAAAAGTGATGACATGAGTACTTTTTTTACTAACATAATTTCTCCTAAAAATTGCGTTAACCTTGAAGGCTGTTCGCTCCTAAATATAAATTCTACAAAGCTGTTTTATCTTCCAAAAATTCTAAGAAAACATAGAATAATATTACTCATTTTTTGTTATAAAGTCACCCTTTTGGAGTGACTTTTTTTTGAACTTTACTTGCCTGTCTTGTCACCCATCACCACTGGCACATGAGGGATGCCGTAATCATCTAAAATTTTCATAATTTTAGATTGGTTTCGATCAAGGGCGCCTTGAATCATTTCCATTCGGTCTTTATCTTTCTTTCTTACTGCGAGAGAAACATTAAATTCTGATTTGCCTTTTTGAGTATCAAATGAATTTCGTTCAGATTTAAATTCAGGAAGTGGGACAATTACTAAAGGCTCCTTGGCGGCTTTTGCATAGTAGCCTCCTATAGGTCCCCATATAATAGCAACATCAATTTTTCCCGCGACTAGATCATCGATCATGTGACCTGGTGGTAAATTTAGATCTCTTTGTAATCGGTAAGGACGAGCATTCCCCATAAGATCATGATCGCGCAATGCAATGGTGGGTGGGCTTTCACCAACAATACCAATAATACCTTTTCTTAAGTCCTCTGAATCCCAATCTTTAATATTGTAGTTACTTGATTTTCGATACACAAATACATAGCCGGAGCGATAATAAGGTTTGGAAGTGCGCAATGAATCGACATCTGATCCCATCCCAATAATCACATCACAGCGTTGCGCATTAATCGTGTTTCTTAAATAGCCCTGACGATCAAGCCAAAATTCATAACTCAGCTCCTTGCCTAAATCTTTTGCTAAAACTTCTGCAATTTTATTTTCAAAGCCCTCACCTTTTTGATTTGAGTAAGGTAAATTTTCTGGGTCAGCACATACTCTAAATTCTTTATCTACAGGGGTTCGATATGGCATACCAGGCAAACCATCTTCACGCTCCTGTCCTGCAGCAAACACATTCCCCACAAAAGCTATATTCATTACATATAAAAACATCATTATTTTTTTAAACATTTTTTTCCTTACAAGTTAAATATCATGGGCCCTATAAAAAAACACCCCACTCGAAAGTGGGGTGTTTATAGGACATACTAACTAACAGTTAGTTCTATAAAAAATCTTTCGATTAATTATAGGCTAAATACTGTTAAAGCACCGCCGCCAGGAGCAGCATTGTACTTAGTAAGTTCAGCATAACCACCAGCAGCGCCAAGAGCGTCTGTTGGGTTAGTTAAGCCAAGGTTCATTGCAACGCCAGCCCAACCACCGATGCCTGATAATACGCCAACGTGTTGTTTACCACCGTTTGTGTATGTGAATGCATTACCAATCACACCTGAACCAACTTGGAATTTCCAAAGTTCTTTACCTGTCTTAGCGTCAAGAGCTTTGAACCAACGATCAAGAGTTCCGTAGAACACTAAGTCTGAAGCAGTATTTAAAGAACCGCCCCAAGCTGAGAACTTCTCTTTGTTGTACCAAACTTTTTTGTTAGTCATTGGATCATAAGCGCCGAAGCCACCCATTACACCGTCTGGACCAGCAAACATAGTTAATGTTGCACCAACCCATGGTTGACCTGCTACATACTTAGACTCAACTGGTTCGTATGTCATACATACGTGGTTAAGTGGTGAGTAGATAAGGCCAGTCTTAGGTGAGTAAGAAGCTGGTTGTTGATCTTTTGTACCCAATGCAGCTGGGCATACACCCTTAGCATTGTAGTCTTGGTGCGTAGAAGCTGTAGCTAACTTGTTAGGTACACCAGATTTTTTGTCAACGTCAGTTGCCCAGTTAACAAATGGATGTACTTTTTCTGCAGCAACTAAAACGCCGTTGTCAGCTTGCCATGTATAAGCAAAACCGTTACGGTCATGGTGCCATGCGTATGTCTTGCCACCATTGTCAAATAAGATCACTTCGTTAATACCGTCGTAATCCCACTCGTCATGTGGTGTCATTTGCATACCCCAGCGTGCCATACCAGTGTTTAAGTCACGTGCGAAAACAGTCATAGACCATTTATTGTCGCCTGGACGTACATCTGGATTCCAAACTGATGGGTTACCTGTACCGTAGTACACTAAGTTTGTTTTTGGATCGTACGGATACCAACCCCATACAGAGCCTCCACCATGTTGCCAACCATCTTTAACTGCTTGTGGTTTCAACCATGTTTTAAGACCTAGATCTTTTTCGCCACCTTTTAACTTAGCAGTATCAATTTTCTTGAATGAACCGCCTTGTTTGTTACCACCATTAACGTCTTCATAGACTGATAATGCTGAGTAAAGTGGTGTGTCTTTGTTGAAGTCTTTGCCGATTAATACTTCAGCATCAGGACCTGTTGAGTATGCTTTCCAAGCTAATGAACCGTCTTTAAGGTTGTAAGCTGCCATAAAGCAACGTACACCAAATTCAGCACCAGAACAGCCTGTTAAGATTTTATCTTTAATTACGTGTGGAGCGTTTGTATTTGTAGCACCAACTTTTGGATCTACGTTTCTAACGTCCCAGATTTTTTTGCCGGTTTTAGCATCTAAAGCAACTACCATACCGTCATTTTGATTTAGGATAATTTTACCGTCACCGTAACCAAGACCACGGTTCACGTTATCGCAGCAAAGAACTGCTTGAACTGAAGGATCTTGTTTTGGGAAGTAAGACCAAACGATTTTTTGATTGTCGTTTAAGTCAAGCGCGTAAACGTTGTTTGGGAATGCTGTATGTACATACATCATGTTACCAACAACAATTGGAGAACCTTCGTGACCACGGTTTACACCGGTTGCGAATGTCCAAGCTGCTTTAAGGTTTTTTACGTTACCTTGGTTGATTTGAGATAATGTGCTGTAAGCTTGATTTGAGTAGTTACCGCGTGGTGCTGCCCAGTTATCAGCATTAGCCATTGCTTTTTCTTGATCAGCAGCTGCTGAAGCAATCATTGGCATTGCCACTGATAGACCAGCTACTAAACCAAGAGCTAACTTGATTTTGTTAATTTTCATATAAATCTCCATAGTTTTTACTAAGGGTTTTAAAAGAAGTAAACTCTCTTGTCACTTTAAAAATTTAAAGTGTTTCGCTTTAAAGACTTTTAAGGTGCTTCGAAGGCTTACTTTCAGCACAATTTGACTTATGCTTGAATAGTAATATATGCCTCTTTTTTTTAAATTGCAACACTTTCGTTACAATTTGTTAACATTTTTTTATGGCTTTTTTGACAAAAAACCTGTTTTCAGTAATTTTTGTTAAAATAGTCAATAAAATCAATAAGAAAGACAATTATTTCCTATGCCTAGTAACTCTTTATATACTTTATATCCAGAGATTTCACCGTATCATGCCACCTGGATAGATCGACCTCACGGACACAAAGTTTATGTCGAACTTTCAGGAAACCCTCATGGAAAACCAATTATTTTCCTTCATGGTGGCCCTGGTGGAGGCACTAATCCTAAACAGCGTCAGTTTTTTGATCCCAAACACTACCAAATCATTCTTTTTGATCAAAGAGGCTGTGGTCAAAGCAAACCTTTAGGTGAAGTCAATGGCAATTCAACGGCAGACCTTATATCTGACATGGAAGCCATTCGAGAACATCTTGATATTAAACACTGGATTATTTTTGGTGGCTCCTGGGGCAGTGCTTTAGCGCTAGCTTACGCCAATCAATACCCACAAACTATCAAAGCACTTATATTGCGAGGGATTTTCTTAAGTCGCGAAACTGAACTTGATTGGTTTCTAGATGAGGTCAAAGCTTTTTTTCCAGAAGCGCATCGAACTCTTCTTCATTACTTGCCGGAAGATAAACGTGACGATCTTATAAAAAATTATAGTGAGCTTGTATTTTCAAACGATTTAGTCATCAGCGGGCCGGCTTCCATTGCATGGAATCAATTCGAAGGCGGTCTTTTAAAATTACTCCCTCAAGTAGAAGAAAATAAGACGCTAACAGATGAAGATATACAAAATGAAATTGCGCGTGCGCGCGTTCAGCTGCATTACATCAAAGATAAATGTTTTATTGATGGAAAGAAGATATTAGCAGAAGTTAAAAAATTAAAAGATATCCCTACAACGATCATTCAGGGACGTTACGATATGGTATGTCCGCCGATCACGGCTTATGAGCTTCACCAACATATGCCTCATGCCGATTTTATTATGGTGCCTGATGCAGGACACTCTGCATCTGAGCCATCAATGACTCATGAACTCATAAAAGCTACAAATAATTACAGAATATTATCGTGATGATAAAACTTCATCCTCTTTTTAAAAATCTTTATCAAAAAAAAGATGAGTCTCTTCCTATTTTCATGATGAAAGAAACATTGGCAGGATGTAAACGCCACAATGTGTTTGGTTTAACTGCGTCTCTTTCTTTTTTCTCTCTTTTTGCTTTAATACCAATGATTCTTCTCATTTTCTTTTTCTTGAGTCATTGGTTAGTCAATTCAGAATTTGCCTTAGGGAAATTAGCACTTCTCACGAGCAATCTTTTACCGCAAATTAGTAAAAAAATTATGCTTGAAGTCTTCAGGATATCTAGCCACACGAAAGCATGGGGCATTTTAGGCACCCTTATTCTATTATGGGCAGCAACGCCGCTTACCAGCTCGCTACGCGCCAGTCTGCTTATTATCTCAGCCACTGAAGAAAATCCATCATTCTTAAAAAGTAAGATTCGAGATATCGTCTCTATCATTGGGATTCTTTTTCTTTTCTTTCTTTTTACTCTGTCAGGCATGGTCATACAAAAAACCGCTGTCTTTTTTAGTGAGTATTTAAGTTTTTTTAATTCACAAATGATTTATTTTATAAGCTCATTTTCGTTTGTTGTTTTATCACTCACACTTTTTAATCGATTTTTCTTTCCAATTAAGGTAGATATAAAACATATTATTTTAGGCTCACTACTAACAGCATTCCTGTGGCTTATGCTCCGCTCAACGTTTGATATCTTTTTATCTTTGAGTCATTCATATGGGACCTTCTTTGGCGGAATGCGAAATCTTTTTATTTCGCTCATTTGGTTATATTTAAATATTGCTTCTTATTTAGTTGGAGTAGAACTGATGGCGACACTTCACAAAAAAGATATGTTGTTATTAAAAAAATTATTTGATGACTCCATTCCTCTTTCAAGCTCTTTCATTCATTATCTTGCTTCACGTTACGGAAAAATATACCGACAAAATGAAATGATTTTTGAGCAAGGTAATCGCGAACATAATGTATATTTTATTGTTCAAGGCTCGGTAAACTTAATTCAAGACGATCGAGTGATACGCTCTTTAAAGGCTCATGAATACTTTGGTGAAATGGCAGTCTTAAATGAAACGCCAACGATTGCTTCAGCGATGTCAACTTCTAACGAATCTGAAATCATTGCAATTCCAAAAGTGCATCTTGAAATGATGTTAGCTGATGAACCTAAAGTAGCGATGAAATTTTTAAGGAAAATGTCTTTGCGATTGCAGCAACGTTAAAAGTTAGCAGGTTTTAAATCAAAAGCAATACAAATTCTTTCTTCATTAGAGCTAAAAGGTATCGTTCGATGAAAAACGGAGGATGGGAAGAAGACAACATCCCCGACCTGCGGTAAGTATAGTTTTTTTTCAAAGTCATCATGCATTCTCGGATAATCATCACCATCGACACTTAATTCAATACCACCTTCGTCAGGATGTTTTTTTTGTTGTGGAATAGATAAGTAAACAGCTCCGCTGATCCAGCCTTCCTCATGAATATGTGATGAAAGATGTCCGCCTGTTTGCATTTTGACAAACCATGAACTACTAAACTCAATCGTTTTTGGAAAAGCCTTAATAAACATGGAGTCTTCATGCTTATAGTGGTCATAGTATTTTTTAATGAGCAGTGTAATTTCTTGCGACAATCTTTTAAATGAAGGATCTTTCCGCTTAAAAAGATTGCCAGATGATTGAATACCATTGACTAAGCGACTTTGCATACGCTCAGAAATATCCGCTTTAGTAATATCACTTAAGAGAGATTGTAATAAGTTATCCTTAGGATCTTTTAATGCATCCACTTGGCCATGAAATACAAAATGGAGTGGATCTGGACAAAAATTGTAGCGATCTTTTTTATGAAAGTTTTTTGCATAATGTGTTGAAAGAGTGGCTAAAAGCGGTGAGGTATTTTTTTTACCTATCGCCACACTTAATTCTTTCTCGAAGATATCGAATTGTTTCGTCTTATATAGGCAGTAAAGCGCTCGCTCTTGCCAGTCGTTTAATTGAGAGACTTTATAAAACTCATAAGCATCTTGGAATTTTTTATTGTCATGAAGGAATGTTGCAAGATTGTAATTAGCGATTGGGTTTTCTGGATTGATTGATACAGCTTCTCTTAACCAACGATTAGCTTCCACAATTTCACCTTGGTGCCATAACGCATCGCCGATGACCGAACAAACTTCAGCATCTTGCGGATTCTTCTCTAACGCTTTTCGGTAAGACTGGATAGCCTCTTCTAAATGCCCCTGATTACGATATGCATTGCCTAAATTAAAATGACCTCGGGCGTGATCTTGAATTTTGAGTGATTGCTTAAAAGACTTAATGGCTTCATCAAATTCACCTTGCACCAAATAGACAGTACCTAAACTGCCATGTGCCTCATAAAAGCCTGGCTCCAATTCAATCGCTTTTTTATAAGCGCCTAAAGCTTTTTCAAATTGTGATTGACTTTGATAAGCTATGCCAAGATTAAAATAAGCCACTACTAAATCGGGTTTAATCTGAATTGCTTTTTGATAATTTAGAATTGCACCTTCACTATCACCCATCTGGTATAAGACAGAACCTAAATTAAATTGCATTTCTGCAAATTGTGGTTGAATCTTTAAAATATTACGATAGCTATCTGCGGCCTCTTTAAATTTTTTCTGTGCCTCTAAAGATACGCCTAGGACATTATGCAAAATTAGTTCTTTTGGAAAATCTTCTAATAAAGCTTTCGCTTTTTTTTCTGCTAAAGCAAATTGATTAGTTTGATGAAGTTGAATTAAATCATTAGCATCTGATGATTTGAATACCTTCATATCGATCTTGTTTAATGATGCGGGGTATCTTCTGCAATTTTATCCATAATCGCAAAAAGAACGCCTGAAACAATAAAGGTCAAATGTATACCCACCATCCATGCCATTTGCGTATTCGTTAAAATTTGGCCTGGTGTAGATGCATGCATAAAAGCTTTTAAAAGATCAATCGCTGAAATAGCTACAATCGAACCAATTAATTTAAGCTTTAACCCTGAGTAATCGACTTTGCCCATCCAATGAGGTTTATCTTCGTGGTTGTCCACATCAATTTTAGAGACAAAATTTTCATACCCACTAAAAATAACCATAATGAGAAGATTGGCCACAAGCGTCATGTCAACTAAAGCGAGTATAGATAAAACGATTTCTCGTTCTGGCGTGTCAACCACGGTCATAACTATATGAAAAAATTCTTGCCCAAATTTTACAAACAAACATAAGAGACCACCCACTAAACCCAAGTACATAGGTGCTAGAATCCAGCGACTCTTGAATACGACTTTCTCTAGAATTTCTTCAATTTTCATGCAAGCTCCATTGGTTATCGTTAATTGGATAAATCATATCATTACTCAGCCCCCTATATCTTTGAGTAATGATTGAAAAAAACTACTATTAGGATACTATTTTATCTTTACTTTCGTAAGTCATGAGATGTCGAACGATTCAATTATTATCCATGGTCATCTTTTAAAAGAGGCGCGGGAAGATTTAAATCTTTCTCTGGAGGATGTCGCTCGTCAGTTAACTTTAAACGCTAAACACATCACCTCGATGGAAGAAAATAAGAAAGATGGGTTTGTATCTGCCTCAATCAAACTGATTTCTGTTAGAAAATATATAGCCTTTCTTGAGCTGGATATTGATACGGTTATTGAACATAAGAAAAATAAAGCAAAGTCTTTGTTACTGCCTGAGCCGGAAATTGAAGAAGATGTTGATATGGGTGAGCATCCGTCGAATAAAAAAATACTTTTTCTATCATCAAAAATAAAACTATTCTTTTTGTGGGCAAAAACACACATTAGAGTACGGTATATTTTTTACTTCATTACTTTCCTTTTTATTTCTAACTTTTTGATTGGCGTATATCAAAAATATGCTGTCGCTCACAAAAACTTTGAAGGGCGAGAAGTCGATTTGCCCAATATTGAATCGCTCCCTAACGATATTGCGACTTATGAAATTAAACCCGGTGAACAAACATCAGAAGCACGCGAATCACTCCCCATTCAAATCAAAAAACCAGAAGAAAATAAAAGGGAGATCAAAGATGTTGCAATTAAAATGTGTGGGCAAACAGTTTCAAAACCACTTACACAAATCTCATCCCCTACAGACCCACTGAAGCCAAGCGATTACTTCCATATCATCTCAAAAGGCCAACAAACGATTTGTATATTAGACAGCCAGGGCAAAGAGGATAAGTATCTGATGACTGAAGGTCAAAAATTAACTTACCGAGGTAGAAAGGCTCCTTTTAAACTTTTGATTAATCCCGAACTTAGTGAAATTTTTTATGAAGGCTGGCTAGTTAAACTCAAGCTTGAACAAAGCTATATTCAACTGAATCCTAAAACCTATAATTGAATTAGACTTATTTAAATTTTCTCACAGCGCCTGTTACTACGCCCCATATTTGAAACTGAACCCCTTCTAAAACTTCAATAGGGCTGAATGCTTCGTTTGCAGGAATTAAGCGAGGAGAGCCATTTTTATTTTTAGCTAAAGTCTTGACCGTAAATTCACCATCTAATGATGCCAATACAATATCGCCAATAGAAGCTTCCTGAGATCGATCTACAATCACTACATCGTTGTCATGGATACCAGCGTTATCCATCGAATTTCCTTTAATACGTACAAAAAAGGTCGTATCAGCTTCTCGAATAAGATAATCATTAAGGTCCATTCTTTTCTCAACATGATCATCTGCTTGGGATGGAAGCCCTGCGGGCACCTTGTGTTCAAATAAAGGAATCTTAGTTTTAGTCATCACCTCATTCACCAAATCAATCGATACTACGTTAGAAATTTCTTGAATCTTCCTTTTAGCGTAAGCCTCTAGGATATTTGAAATTACAGCAGTTTGGCTTTCTGGCACTCTGACTAAAGTTGTCTTCTCACCAAATTTTCCGGTGCCTAACTTTCGTCCAGCGCCTGCTCTTTTACCGCCTCGAATAGGAACAATTTTTTTCATTTGAATATTGTAACAAGAATCAAATGAAAAGAAAGCTTTATTTTTAATTAAGTAGATATCGATAGAACCCTTATCTATTGCGAAAAAAATTGAATATGACTGTTGACAAGGCTTAAAAATCAATGCAAAGTACGCCTAGACCTTCTATGACGCTGTCATTTCAATGGTCTTACATATCTTAATTTACATTTGGAGGAATTATGAATAAAGGCGAACTAATCGAAGCAGTTGCAAAAGCAGCAGGTTCAACAAAAGCAGACGCTGGTCGTGCGATTGATGCAACACTTGCAGCTATCACTAAAGCACTTAAAAAAGGTGACGTAGTAACGCTCATCGGTTTTGGTACTTTTAAAGTTTCTAAACGCGCTGCACGAGTTGGTCGTAACCCACAAACTGGTAAAGAACTTAAAATACCAGCACGTAAGGCTCCAACATTCAAAGCAGGTGCTGCACTTAAAGCGGCAGTTAACTAAGCTTAGAATTAGTTATTCATTTAAAAGCGCTTGGGTTTAAACCCAAGCGCTTTTTTTATGGCTTAAAATAAAGTGCTATGCCTTATTACATCAAAGGAAATAAGATTGAATTGCTTAAAAACGGTAAAGATTATTTTGCTGCCGTTATTCAATCTATCAAAAAAGCCCGAAAAAGTATTTTTATAGAAGCCTACATATTTAGCCATGATGCGACGGGCAAGAAAGTGCTAACTGCACTTAAAGAGGCTAGCCAAAAAGGTATTAAGGTTTATTTATTACTGGATGGATTTGGCAGTCGCGATCTTTCGCTAAAAGTTATTAATGAAATCAAAGCTTCAAAAATCTACTTCCTTTTTTATCACCCCAAAATTGCACCCTATCAAATGAAGCGCATTTCATTAAGGCGACTTCATCGCAAAATGATTTTAATCGACCATGAAATTGCTTATATCGGTGGCATCAACATTATTGACGATATGCATGTGCCTAATGGAAAAGCGCCGCGTATTGACTATGCAGCTCAACTAAAAGGGCCTGTCGTTCATCTTATCAGCCGAAGTATGGTAAAACTTTGGAAAAGAGTGTCATGGTCACATTTCGAAAAGTCATTTATTCCAAAAGATTTATACAAGCAAATAGTAGAGTATCCGAATGGCACAAAACTAAATTTTATAGAGCGCGATAATTTCCGCCATAGAAGAGATATTGAAAAAGCTTATTTACATGCCATCGAAAATGCTCAAGATGAAATACTTATTGCAAACGCTTACTTCATTCCAGGCAAGAGATTTGAGAGAGCTCTAATTGCAGCAGCTCATCGAGGTGTATTGGTAACACTTCTCTTAAAGGGTGAAATAGATTATTTCTTATCGAATGCTACACGAGCTTTTTATGGGAAATTTTTAAAAGAAGGTATTACCATCTTTGAATACACTAAAAGTTTTATGCATAGCAAGGTGGCAGTGATTGATGACACTTGGTCGACTGTAGGATCTTCTAATATCGACCCTTTCAGCCTTTTGTTGGCTCGAGAAGCAAATATTTTTATATGGGATAAATCTTTTGCAACTCAACTTAAGAAAAAGATCAAAGAAGATATTCGATTGGGGGGCACTGAGATTCTCTTAAAAGACTGGGATAAATCACACTTAGTTAAGAGAATAAAATCCCGTATTGCATATTTTATTATTCGTATAAGTTTAGGTATCGCTAATATTTAAGGCATCCCACAATCGAAGCATTTACCTTTGACTGTTGAAAATCCTTTTACTGTTGACAACCCTTTAACATTGGTAAAAATGGCACCATCTACAATAGCATCCGTTAAATTTGCATTTGTAAGATCAGCCCCTGTTAAATCTGCTTGACTCAGATCAGCACGATACATATTCGTATTTTTTAAATTTGCTTCCCTTAAATCACCAAATAAAAAACTCGCAATATTTAAATCAGCGCCTTCAAAATTTGTTTTATAAAATTTACCGCCCACTGAATCAAATTTCATTTGTCCCATCGGCTGATTGCCGACGTCTAAACCAAATTGACCATATTTGATGGTAGCGCCTGACATATTGACCGCGCCCAATGTGCCAATCATACGAGCCCTTGTTAAATTAGCACCCTTAAAATTAGTATCACCAAAAATCGCTTGAAAGATGGTTGCTTCAGTTAAGTTAGCGCCTGAAAAGTTTGCTTTTTCAAGACGCGCTAAATTCAAATAGGCTCTCTGCATATTACTGTTTGCTAAATTAGCGCCTATAAGATTGGCCCCAAAGACACTCGTATTAAGCATTTTACAGTGGCTCAAATCTAAGCCATTCATATCTAGATAGCCTAAATCTTTATTCGAAAAGTCACAGTCAGGACTCTTGATTTGTTTCAGGACATCCTCTTGAGATATTTTTTTACGGTCAACTTCTTTATTTTTTTCGTAAAAAACTTCAGCTTTTTTAATAAGCTCATCTGGTGTTTTTAAAAAGATGTCTTTACTCATCTCACTACCAAAGCAATAAACCTTACCTTGATAATTTGAATTGACTGAGCAATCAGTTCTAAGGAAATTCCCTTCAGACAAACTTAAAAGGCAGTAATTACCAAACTCGCCTGCGAAAGCTAAATTTGTAATAAGGAGTAGAAATAATATCCAATATCTTTTTAATAACATGACAATACATCCTAAAGATTTTGATTTATTATAAACCTTTATCATTTCATATTTTTTATTATGTCTAACAACAAATATACAGTTCTTATCACTGGGGCGAATAGGGGATTAGGCCTTGAGTTCGTCAAACAGTATGCTTTAGATAATTATGAAGTCATCGCTTGCACCAGAAAGATAAATAAAAAAGATGACCTTCATCGACTTCAAGCCTCTTTTGAAAATATCTCTATTCACACTCTCGATGTTGAAAATTTTCTATCAATTGATCAATTTGCTAAAACGTTAACAAAACCTATTGATATTTTAATTAATAATGCAGGCCTTTATCCCAATAGCTCATTCGATCATATTAACTATGAAGCATGGCTTAATGCTTTCAAAATTAATACACTTGCCGCATTTAAAATGGTAAAAGCTTTTCTACCCCACCTTAAAAAAGGCGAGTTAAAAAAGATAGCATCACTCACAAGCAAGATGGGAAGTATTGATGACAATTCGGGTGGTGGTGAATATCTTTATCGATCAAGTAAAACTGCACTTAATATGGTGATGAAAAGTTTATCCATTGATTTAAAGCCTCACGACATGAGTTTTATTACGCTTCATCCAGGATGGGTTAGAACTGATATGGGAGGACCGAACGGACTCATTGATGTGGATGAGAGTGTGACTGGTATGAAACGTCAAATTGATAAACTTTCAATTAAGACTACGGGTCAATTTATTGCTTACGATGGCAAAAAAATTCCTTGGTGATAAAAATACTTTAAATTCATCACGCTAAAAGATCTGTCGAGTTTTTATCTAACCTCGATAAAAAGAAAAAAGCCACTTACAAAGTGGCTTTTTAGTGATAAAAAATTAATCTTTATTTATACTATCTTCAACGACTATCCCTGATTCTGCGTCGCATTCAATTTCCCAATATTTACCGTCAGCACCTTGAATATCAATATCAAATATAGGTCGACCATCCTCTGTTTCCATATCAATTCCTATAATCGCACCAGGATGTTTTGCTAAGGCTGTTTTCATACAACCACTCATTACTTCATTATGTTTTTTAAAGTCCACAATCACTGGCTTATCCTTATGATTATAATCGTTGCCATAAAATAAAACTGCACCAACCAGAACCGCCACAATCACAAGGGCTAATATCGCTAAATATTTTTTCAAAATAATCTCCTTAATTTAAATGCATTTTAACATTAGATCTGAAATTAAAAAACCACTTAAAAAAGTGGCCTTTTAAAAAAAACGAAGACTGAATCTTTATCTACATTAATTTATTATTAGAGTATTTATTAAAGAATTTTCTGCCCTGCGTATCAACTGCTATGACTTTTAAATCACCTTTAATTTTTGGTGAATCAAAAGAAAAGAATGGATTTTCAGAGGTACTGCCCCCACCAAATTCAGCACTCCAAATTTCTTTTTCATTATCCGTGACACTTACATAACTCAAATGCCACTCTTGCAAGATAAAAAGTCCTGTGTGATTACTTAAGTTAGCCTGAAATCCATTATGTTGAGGATGTTTGATAAAGATAGAAGCTTTATTATCTGTATGCAACACTTTCATAGCCCCAATTTCCTTAGACACCGCATCGGCGTCATAAATAGTCCCGGCAGAACAGCCACCTGCTGATCGAATTGCTACTTGATTGTAAAAAAATTTACCATTTTCATCTTCTGCGATCACATCCACATAACTGTCTTGTTCCATGCGAATATGAGTTTTAAAAGTAAATGGCGCAGTTTTAGGGTGCATCGTCAATGCAAGGGATCCGATGCCAGGTAATTGATGCGGATTACCTTCAACGACTACTGAAATCTTTTTATATTGTTTCTTCACTGTAAAATTAAAAGGGACTTGAGTACCATCTAGCCCTCTCTTAGGGACGTCAAAAGTAATGTCATCTGTTTTAGTTAAAGATTTACCTTTGAAGTATTTATCTATAACACCATCTAAATGATTAGGCGTTTCGGCCTGAGCATTAAAAGCTGCGAAACTGCTTATAATGAACATTGAAATTAAAAAAACTACTTTTTTCATCATTTTGCTTTCCTTAACATTTTCATCAAGCGACTAAATATAATGCTCTCAAATGCCTAAAAGTTCAAGAAAATAGGCCTTTTATTTTATTAATTACGATATCCGGGCTTTACCAATTTAAGATGAATATCACTGATAACTTTTTCTTTGAACCCCCCCTCGCAATAAGCCAGGTAAAAGTGCCACATTCTAATAAATACGTCATCAAATCCTAAAGCCCTGACCTCTTTTATATGTGCAAAAAAAGCCTCTCTCCACAAGGCCAACGTTCTAGCGTAATGATCACCAATATCTTCAACATTATAAATTTTCAAATCAGAAGACTCCGCAATACTATTTTGCAGAGCAGTCAGAGAAGGGATACAACTCCCAGGGAAAATATACCTTTGAATAAAATCAACTGATCTTTTGGCTTTTTCGTAGCGTTGATCAGCAATTGTAATAGTTTGTATGAATGCAATACCATGAGGTTTTAATAAATCAGCACACACTTCAAAATAGGTGTCGAAATACTGATAGCCAACAGCTTCTAACATCTCAATAGAGACTAATTTGTCATAACGACCTTTTAAATGCCGATAATCTGAAAGTAACACCGTAATCTTATGCGTTAATTTTAATTCTTTAATTTTTTGTTTTACATAAAGGAACTGTTGTCTTGAAATAGTTGTAGTAGTGACTTTGCATCCATAATTTTGCGCGGCATAAATGGCAAAGCCTCCCCAGCCAGAGCCAATTTCAATCACATGGTCTCGGGCGGACAACTCAAGCCCTTGGCATACTTTTTCTAATTTATGAATAGACCCTTTATAAAGAGAATCTTGGGGATTTTTAAACACTGCGGACGAATACATCATCGTTGCATCTAAAAATAGTGAGAAAAAATCATTACCTAAATCGTAATGCTTAGAAATGTTAACGCGGCTTCCTTTAACCGAATTTTGATTTAGAAAGTGCAAGAATTTAAGAATGGGTTTCAGAAAAACATTAAATAAGCCTTCTAACTGATCCATTGCATTTTGATTGATCGCCATAATACGAATAAGCTTTGTTAAATCATTTACAGACCAAAACTTTTGCATAAAAGCCTCACTAACACCTATAGAGCCACCAAAAGCAAGCGCCCCATAAAATCTTGGATCGTGGAGAGTTATATGAGCACTTAAACTTCCCTTGCTTCCGAAAGAAAATTTCTTATCCCCCTCTTGGATAGAGATATGGCCTATATCTATTTTCTTTAACTGATTGAAAACAAGTGATCTCGCAAAATGATGTAAAAGATTTTTCATGGTCATAATTAAAATTTTAGGGGTGTGAAAAAAAAGCAATACCTTTTATCTTCAAACATAAAGCTTGCCAATAAATTGAAAAAATTGTCTTAAAAGTTTCAGGAGGGAATTTCAAAAGTAAAAAAGTAAGTGATTGCGTCGTTAATGGTTTTTTTTGAAGTCTCATGGATGCATTGAAAATATATTGTTTATCATGGATATTGTTCATAGACACTGCTATCTCTTGCCCTGGCTCCTTAAAACTCCACTGATATTGAATATCCATAGGCATAAAAGGTGATACATGAAAACTCTTACTAAATTCGAAAGTTTTGATCGGGTGCTTTATATTTCTACAGTCATGAACATAAGCATGATTTTCATTCCAAGGCGTATTAGTAATATGCGACACAATAACTTCTAACTTGTTTTTTGTATTAAAGCAGTAATAAAAACTCACCGGATTAAAACAATACCCAAAATACCGTGGACTTGTAAGTAAATATATCTTGCCCTGATGATTGAAATGAAGCTCTTTTCTAATTTCATCTTGTATAGATTTTTTTAAGTTAGTTTTTTTGTTCCCAAAATAATCTGATCTCAAAAAGCAGCCAAAATTAAAACGGTTATAACTCCAAAAAAAATTATCTGAAAATACATTTTTTAAATTGTCTAAATCAAGATAAAGCAAGCGGATCTGGTACTCGAAGGCATGCTTTTTAGGCTTTGTCCGCGTATGTTTGAGTGTACCTTCATAAATGGCATTCATTCTATAGCCCATGCAAGTTATTAAACTGCTGAATCGCATCTAAGGCACTTTTGACGCCATCCTCATGAAATCCGTTGCCCCAATAAGCCCCAGCAAAAGAAGTGCGATTCATGCCAGAAATAAGATGGTAATTTGATTGGGCCCCTATACTTTGCAAACTATATTGCGGGTGGGCATAGGAGAGCTTCTTAATAATTTTCTTCTTATTAATTTTTTCTTGTGGATTTAATGTCACTAATATTGGCACAGTTGTTACTAAATTTTGCAAAATATTCATATTGTATGTAAGAGATACAGGTGAATGAATGTTTTGATTAATATGATAATTCCATGCCGCCCATGCAAGCTTCCTTTTTGGCATAAAGCTCTCGTCATAGTGCAAAATGACTTCATTATCTGTATAGGGTATTGCTCTTAAAGTATTTTTTTCATCTTGAGTAGGACTTTTAATTAACTTTAATGCTTCATCGCTATGGCATGCAAAAAATACCCAATCAAATTTTTCAGCACGATCGTGAAATTGAATTACCACATGATCACTTTTCCTATCAATCGACTGAATTTTTTCATTGAGTTTAATTTTACTCGCAAAAGATGCAATCAACTTTTGCACATAATTCACTGAACCACCAGTTATGGTAAGCCACTGTGGCCTGTCATTAACATTCAACATGCCATGATTATCGAAAAAGCGTATAAAAAATTTTGCAGGGAACTCCATCATAGTTTTATAGTTTGATGACCATATTGCAGAACCCATAGGCAATATATAATATTTTTTAAAAAAATCTGAGTAGGCTTCTTGATCAAGATATTTACCTAAACTTATTTCTTGATTGCTATTTAAAAGTAATGTTGAGCTTTTATTAAATCGAAGGATTTCTTTGATCATCTTATAAAAGATTGGGCTTATAAGATTTTTTCTTTGCGCAAAAAGTGTATTCAAATTTGTTCCGTTATATTCAAAATCTTTTTGGCTATCTTTGACACTAAAACTCATAGCGCTATTTTCATATGGCACTTTAAGTTCATGTAAGAGATTTAAAAAATGAGGGTATGTTTTTTTATTGAAGACAATAAAACCTGTATCTACATGAAACTTATTGCTAAACAACTGGATTTCATGGGTATGAGAGTGTCCACCCACTCTTGAGTTGGACTCAAAAAGTGTAATTTGATGATGCGGGTTTAAGTGATAAGCAAGTGTATTACCAGAAATACCTGATCCTATAATTGCTATCTTCATAACTAATGATGAAGATGTTCTATCTTTTTAGATTCTCGGATATTGTCAGAAACAGTGCGAACATCCCATATCACGCCCATCATTAATAGAAATTTCAAAATATAATAAGTTAAATCTACTTCCCACCAATAAAACCCTTGTCTTGCAGAGCCTGGGTAGTGGTGATGGTTATTATGCCAACCTTCGCCGAAGGTCAAAATTGCAATAATAAAATTATTGCGACTCGTGTCTTTAGTTTCATATCTCTTTTTCCCCCATTGGTGCGCCACAGAATTCACTAGAAAAGTAGCGTGATAAAGCATCACTGTAGAGAGTGAAAATCCCCAAATTAATAATTGGAACCCATTCGTATTTAATTGTGGCTCATATTGATTCAGATAATGGCCAATCACAAATAAGCCGATAGATAATGCTAAAGGCATTAAAAGATCAAACCGATCAATGATTCGTAATTCTGGAAATCTTATGAGTTCTCGAATAAATTTTGTATTGGTCACAAAATTTGATTTGGTTAGAAACCATCCCATATGACTCCACAAAAATCCGTGCTCTTTGGGAGAGTGCTTATCTTCCGGCGTATCTGAGTGCATATGATGGCCCCTGTGATGAGCCGCCCACCAGAGAGGGCCTCTTTGCACAGCAGTAGCACCAATCATGGCGAAAAGAAGCTGAACGAAACGAGAGGTCTTAAAAGTTTTGTGAGAAAAGTAGCGATGATAAAAACCTGTGATCGCAAACATGCGAATGGCAAATAGAAATATACATACTGTAAAAGCGGTCCAACTAAATCCTACGATCACAATTAATAAACAAGACAAATGAAGAAGAATGAATGGAATCACTCTCATCCAATCAATTTCCTTGCCAGATGTGATTGATGCATACTTTTCTTCAAGAAAAGAATTATCAAACCAGTAGAATAATTTTTTAAAAAGTTTACGCATCATTAATTTGAATGCTCGATCCAACGTATTTTCTTAATATCGTAACCGTCATCTTCGATTTTTTTTACTAAGTTTTTTAATGTATCTTGATCTATCTTTTTTTGGCGTGACATGATCCACACATAATCACGATCATCTCTTGCAATAATAGTATTTTGGTAATCTTGGTCTAAATAGACGATTTTATACTGTGCTTTGATAGGCCATATAAATTGCATGCCCCATAAAGCATTGCCAGAGCCTTTCACCACAAAACCTTTAGGATGGTATGTTTTAATCGGCCCAGTCAAAGATCCCTCATTGAAAGTGAAGGTCGTACCGATCGTGCCATCTTCATTTAACTCATAAGACTCAATGGCATTAAATGCATTTTTTTCAATAAAGGTTGGAATATGGCCAATAACATACCATGGCCCCATAAATGCCTTTAAATTTACTTCAGGAACTGCTTTGATGGGGGCTTGAGTCATACATCCATTCAGTAATAAAAAAAATGCTACTAATAGGGAAAATTTATATCGCATATTATGCCTTCCAGAATCGAGGAATTAAAGTATTTACTTTTTTCTTGTAAGTTTGGTACTCATCAAATTTTTTAATGAGATTAGCCTCAAGAAGAGTCACGCCTGAAAACCTTAAGATTAAAAAGGTCATAAAAAGGGGCGCTATCAAATTAAAATGAATCCCTGTTACAAGGGTCGTAATGAAAAAACCCCACCACACCAAAAGCTCACCAAAATAGTTTGGATGACGACTAAATTTCCATAACCCTGATTGTAGAAGCTTTCCGCGATTTTTTATGTCGTTCTTAAATAGCATTAATTGATAGTCAGCGATTGATTCATACACAATTCCAAATAGCACCAAAGAAAACCCCACTATATCTAGCGAGGTTAAAGGATGATCATTTTTTATGGCAATAAAGAGAATCGATCCCACTATCCATGAAAGAATGGATTGAAGTCCAAAAATAATATATACACTTTTATATCTAAAATTAGGTTCGTTATTTTGTCTAATTTTCAAGTAACGCGCATCTTCTGATTTTCCCCAATTTCTTATCGTCAGATAAACCGCAAGGCGAGTCCCCCACAAAAAAACTAATAAAAGAACTAAAGCAGACCTTAATGATGGTGCAAATGCTGTATAAAAATAAAGTGCATTGAATACAAAAAATAAACCCCACATAATATCAACATGATTAACATTATTTTTTTTAAGGCTGATAAGCCAGCCAAAGTAAGCAAATAAGATATTAATAAATAATGCATTTAAATATATCATGTGCGAAATCCATTCCATCTTTGGGCAATGTATAAACAAACCGGGGTCAGGATCGCCCAACCAAGCGCTAGAGCATATATTGAAAAATGATTAGTAAGTTGAACAGCATTTAATTGCTCTGCCGCAAAATAAGCTACAGGCCCACCGATAAAGCCAAATAAAATAGCTAATACCAAATTAGATTTAAGCCAGCTCAATGAGAGATTAAGCGTAGTTGCGAATAATCCCCACATAGCGACTATCCAAATAGGAACAAGATAATCAATGAATTGATTCTCATAAGTCACTAAATTTGTAATCAATAGTAACTGATCAAATATCGAGCCTAATAGCATGATAATAAATAGTAGAATCGTGGCTACTTTTTTCCGCGACGCTTGCATGATATGAACTAATAAAATCAAAGCAACAACTGTCATAGATAAAGGGAGTTTTTGATGAGCAGCTCCCCATACCGAGACAAACCAGCCGAACTGAAAAAGTACAAAATTAATTAATTTCATTTATTTCTTTGGTCTCTCAAATTGATAATGAGCGACCCACCACTCTTGGCCATGTCGGTATCCAAACAATTCAGCACAGGCCATATAAAAAATACGCCATCGATTAAACCATTGCGTCGCATGTTGATTACCGTAAGTTTTTTTGAGGATAGGATAAATATGTGATTTCTTTTGATCCATATTGTCTAACCAAGCATTTGCTGTCTTTTCATAATGCGTTCCATCCCAGCACCATTTTTGATTCAATTTTAAATGCTCTTGAAAATGTAACGGCAGATCATCGCTTGGCATCATTCCTCCTGAAAAGAAAAATTTGCTCATCCAGTCATCTTTATCTTTTACTTCAAAAGGGTAAGGTGTATGTTGATGCACGAAAATATGCATAAAGAATTTACCACCTGGCTTTAGCCAATCATGAAGCATTCGATAAAGTTTTCTATGATTTCGCATGTGCTCGAACATTTCAATTGAAACAATGCGATCAAAAACTTTTGGAATCTTAAAGTTTTTAGGTTGGAATCGATTCATATCGCATGTGATGACATGAATATTGTTAAGCCTTCTTTTTTTGGCCTCAGTTTCAATAAAAACTCTTTGGCTATTTGAATTAGATACTGCAAATATTCGACTTTTCGGATATTTTTTTGCCATAAAAAGCGTTAATGAGCCCCAACCACATCCAAGCTCTAAAATAGTTTGTCCATTTTTTAAATCAGCATGTTCAGCGCTGACGTTAAGCGCATTAAATTCTGCATCATCAAGATGATTTGTGTTGCTGTCCCAATAGCAACTACTATATTTTTTATGTTTGCCTAAGCAAAAATCAAAAAAAGAAGATGGCACTTCATAGTGCTGTTTGTTTGCAAGGTGCGGCACGAGAGCAATAGGCGATTGATCCATGCTTTTTAAAAAGATACTTTTTAAATCTTGTGATGTTTCTGTATCTTGATGGCTGATTTCATCAAGGCGTTTCTTTAAAAGCTGTCTAATTCCGAAACGGATAAGTGAATCTGGAAGCAACCCTTTTTCAGCAAGTAATAGAGCTTGTTTTAACATAGTGAAATATTTTATATAAGTTTATAGATTGTAAATCTTACTTTAACTTATCTAATTTATTCAAAATAACTTCTGCGAGACTTGTATTTAATTGATTGACCTTTTTTTGAATATTTTGTAGGGCGGCTAAATCTTTTTCAGATTCCGCTATATCTGCTAATCCCATCATGGCATCCGCATGTCTAGGATTTATTTTTTCAGCCCTAGAAAATGCTTCTTTTGCAGCTTTCAGATCTTTTTTTCCTTGGCTAGCCAACCCCAAAAAATACCAAGCATCAGATGAATTTGGCTCTTCTTTGATCCACAAGTCTGAAATAGACTTCAGCGTATCCCATTCTTTATTCTGGTAGGGAATTACTACTTTCATAAAATAAGGCTTTTGTTCGAATGGCATAGCCCAAAAAGGAATATCTAAAGTTTTAAGTGATTTAGTATTGGGCTCCTTCATAAGCTTTTTAATCCATTCCACTGGCAAGCTGTAGAAGAATCCCTGTGGTCCCGGACTTTTAAATGTTGTAATCCCAATTAGATTAAATTTTTCATCGAATAGGCCGCCGCCACTTGAACCAAGGGCAAAGGCTGCATCCGATCGGATAATGACACTGCTATTCAGTTTATGCATTGCTTTCACAGAGCCATAAGATGGCTGTGGCACATTGCTCCCATTTGGATAGCTAACGCTAAATACATCTTCCTCATATTGCAGTGTTTGACTGTCGCGAAGAGGAACTGGCGTGAATGGTAATTCTTCAAACTTTAATAAACATAAATCATGTTTCCAATCTGCCTTAAATGCGATTGGCTTATATGTATCATCATATTTAGAAATATTAGCACCCAATGTATTCGCAATCACATGGCAATCGGTCGCAACATACTCCTTACTCACAACAACACCTGTTCCAGTGCCTGAGGAGCCATCGGGAAAATCAACATTAACAACGACAATTGAATTATTAAGCTCTAATAATTTTGCAAAAGTGGGGATTGCTTCTGCTTGTGTCGCAATAAGCAATAAAAATAAACTTATAGTATTTTTCATGGTCTATACGACTCTTAGATTTAAATATCGTTCACAGTGGTGTCTTAAAAAAATGACAATTAAAAATGTTCTCGGAACAAAGTTAGAAGTTTGTAACCTTAACCCTATCACAGGATTCACTCGAAGTGGATGCTGTGAAACAGGCCCCGAAGATGTTGGCCAGCACACAGTATGCGCAGAAGTCACCGAAGAATTCCTCCAATTCTCTAAATTAAAAGGCAATGACTTAACGACTCCAAGACCTGAGTATGAGTTTGTGGGTCTTAAAAAGGGAGATCGTTGGTGTTTATGTGCCAACCGATGGCTAGAAGCCTTAGAGGATGGTATTGCACCTCCTGTCGTTTTAGAGGCGACGCATGAAAAAGCTGTAGAAATTATTGATCTTGCAGAACTTAAATACCACCAACTAAGGTAATTCATGGCTTATAACGCAAAAGAAATAGAAGAAAAGTTAACACATAAGTGTACATTTTGGTCTTATATTTTTCCTTCGATTGAAAGAAAATTCTTAACACAGAATTTTGATGATTCGATTCGAATAGCAAATGAAATTGCAAAAATTGCGAATCAACTAAATCACCATCCGGAACTCGTATTTAAGCATAATGCCCTGATCATCAGAATTCATACCCATAGCGCGTCAGGGATTACAGATAAAGATTTTGAATTAGCTGAAAAAATCGATCAATTACTATTAGCTTAAATTTGTTATTTAAGCGTTTTTAAATCCTCAATAATTTCTTGGCTATGTTTTGAGGTATCTATGCTGAGATAAATTTTTGCAATCTTGCCTTGAGGATTAATCAGATAGGTATATCTCTTCGCAAGCTTTATCACTAAAAAGTTATTCAATGCTCCGTAGCGACTTGCAACCTCGCCTGAACTATCTGACAGAAGAGGGAAGGGTAAATTATATTTTTCAGCAAATTTCTTATGTGAAAAACTATCATCAATACTCACGCCGACCACTTTGGCACCCAGGCTCTCTAGAAATTTAAAATCATCCCGAAAGTGGCAGGCCTCAGTAGTGCAGCCAGGTGTGTCATCTTTTGGATAAAAATACAGAACAAGCCATTTACCTTTATAGTCACTTAAATTAACTTGATTGCCTTGACTATCTGGAAGTGTAAAAGTTGGTGCGTCATCGCCTATCTTTAAAATAGGCGCTGCCATAACATTTGCTCTAAGCAAATAAAACACTATAGCGATACCAATTAAAATAAAAATCTTCATAAAAATGTATTTACCTGTAAATGAACGAATCTTCCAAATAAGCTGGATTTATAAGGGTCTTACAACATCTACTTCAAACCATGTCGTCTAAGAATGACAGAATTAATTTCTTAAATACTGCATAGTAGCTACGTGAACAGACTTTCAAAAATAGATAGCACCTTCGGTACAGTTCTTCGAAAAAAAAGGCTGACTAAAAAACTCACGCAAGAAGCCTTGTCAATTGAATCCAGTCTCTCGCGAGCTTATATCAGTGAATTAGAAATGGGTCATAAAGACCCTAGTCTCTTCACGATATTTAAGTTAGCTACCGCTTTAAAAATTAAACCTTCCACTATGATCGACGAAGTCGAGCGTCAGATTTAATTTAAATTACTGAGGTGGTGCTGCAGGTGCTTTTCTGCCTGGCGCTGCTGGCGGTGTATAGCCTGCGATACGACACTGAATACCTTCAACGAGTTTACCTTTAGCGCCATGTTGAATAATGGTACATGTCTGAATTAAATTCTTGCTTTGTAATTCTGAAATCGTTTTTCTTAACTCTTTTAAATCAATCCCCGTATCTTTGACGATCTCGTGATCAATTTTTTGTCCGTGTTTTTGTAAATATTTTAATACCACTTCTTTTGTCATATTATTACCTTCCTTTTTGCTTACTTTTTAATTCTAATTTGGTGGGCCCACCTGGACTCGAACCAGGGACCAAAGGATTATGAGTCCTCTGCTCTAACCAACTGAGCTATAGGCCCTCTGATAGATTGGTTTATTCTTTTCCGTTTTCTAAAAAGCTACGTAATCTTTCGGAGCGTGTTGGATGTCTTAATTTCCTCAAAGCCTTTGCTTCAATTTGTCGAATACGTTCACGTGTCACATCAAACTGCTTACCCACTTCTTCTAATGTATGGTCTGTATTCATTTCGATACCAAAACGCATACGCAAAACTTTAGCTTCCCGCGGTGTAAGAGACTCTAAAATCTCTGCTGTCACATCACGAAGTGATCCATAGACGGCGGCATCAATCGGTGTCAAGGTCGCTGCATCCTCAATAAAGTCACCAAGATGAGAATCTTCATCATCACCAATTGGTGTTTCCATCGAAATAGGCTCTTTAGAAATTTTTAAAATCTTACGAATCTTATCTTCAGGCATTTCCATTTTTTCAGCAAGGACTGATGGGTCAGGTTCAGCACCTGTGGATTGTAAAATTTGTCGTGAGATACGATTCATCTTATTAATCGTTTCAATCATATGCACTGGAATACGAATTGTTCTTGCTTGGTCGGCAATCGAGCGTGTAATCGCTTGTCGAATCCACCAAGTCGCATACGTTGAAAATTTATAGCCACGACGATATTCAAATTTGTCGACTGCTTTCATTAAACCGATATTACCTTCTTGAATGAGATCTAGGAATTGAAGTCCACGGTTGGTGTATTTTTTTGCAATCGAAATCACAAGACGTAAGTTAGCTTCAATCATTTCACGTTTAGCACGGCGAGCTCTAGCTTCACCTGTTGTCATTTGCTTATTGATCTCTTTTAAATCTTTAATTGATAAGCCCGCTTCTTTTTCAATCGCAATCAATTGATCTTGCTGATCTACAATGGAATGCTTAAAGCGCTCTAATTTTGCGTTATAAGCTTTGTCTAGCTTTAATTCATCGGTAAGCCAATTGAGATTTGTTTCATTGCCTGGAAAACTCTTAATAAAATGTGTGCGAGGCATACCTGATTTTTCCACACTGAAGTCCATCAATTTTCTTTCGTGTATACGAATTTGATTCACGCGATTTCTGACGGAGTCACAGAGGGCTTCCACTTGTTTCGCCGAGAATCTAAATTCCATAAGTTCTTTTAAAACAGATTCATGAAGTTTTTTGTACGCAGGATCATCAATGCCTTTTTTAGTACGAATATCATTCATCTTCTTATTAGTTTTTCGAATCGCAGCAAAGCGTTTTAAAACCTCTTCACGCAACTTCGCAAGCGCTTCAGCTGAAATCGCAGCGGCTTTGGCGCCATCTGCATCATCATCTTCTTCTACATCAATCTCTTCTTCGACTTCCTCTTCAGCTTCGGCAGCCACGATCGGCGCTTCAACTTCTACATCGATTAAGCCATCTACCACTTCATCCACACTTAATTCATTAGCTTCAACTTTATCTACCATCGCAAGAAGTTCAGTGATGGTCGTAGGACATGCCGCAATCGCTTGCACCATGTGTTTTAAACCGTCTTCAATACGTTTTGCAATTTCGATTTCACCTTCACGGGTCAATAGATCTACAGTGCCCATTTCGCGCATATACATTCTTACAGGATCTGTTGTTCTACCAAATTCAGAATCTACAGTCGCAAGCGCTTGCTCAGCTTCTTCAGCTGCTTCTTCGTCAGTAACAGGGGGTGGCACATCTGCCATGAGGAGCGCTTCTGCATCAGGCGCTTGCTCATAAACCATGATCCCCATGTCGTTGATCATGCTGACAATGCCTTCGATTTGTTCTGACTCTTGAATTTCGTCAGGTAAGTGGTCGTTGATTTCAGCGAAAGTCACATAGCCTCGCTCTTTACCAAGGACGATTAAGGTTTTAAGACGGGCGCGTCGCTCTTCAACAGCCTGCGGATTTGCGTCATTCGCATTTCCGTAGAAATCTTTCATTTTGGGGTTCTTTTTTTGCGACGGGTCTTTTTTTGGTCTGGCCATGCTCTACCTCTTCTTGTTAGGGCTTATTTTGCCTTATAAATCAACAAAATATAAATAAACGCGTAACCTTTAAGTGTACCAAAAAGGGTCTTTTTGGTCAATGAAAGGCTTAAGTTTTAGGGGGTGTTTTGGGTCTTTGGGTCAGGGTTTTAAGGTGCTCTTTTTCTTCATTTGTTAAGCTACTTAAAGGCTTGTCTTTCAAAGCGCTAAAATGGGCCTTCGTTTTAGACGCTTTACCTTGCTCAAGCAGGGTTTTTCTTGCCCCCTCAATTTCAGACTCAAAATGGATCTGGTCATCAAAGTGGGTCAGCTCTTCATTGACCAAATCCATCACCATATTATCTACTTGTGATTTTAGACCATGAAGGATTGAAGAAGGTTTCGATTCAGGTTGATTTAAGGCAATCTCTAAGACTTTTTTAAGTAAATCGTCTTCAAAAGATTCCGTTTGGGCCAAAGCCAAGTCTTCGCTCATGGCGAGCTGAGGCTTTAGGATGAGAAGCAAAATAAATTGCCGTTTAACTGATGAAGGCAGTTTTCCCTTCGTTTTAAATTGTGCTTTATGAGATTGAAATTGAGGTTGCACCACATGAAGCAATTGATCTATTTCTTTATCATTTAAATGTAGTAATTCCGCAAAGCGTTTTCGTAAAAGTAAGCTTAATTTAGGGGCCGTGATTTCTTTTAAGATAGGTTCTGCTTCGTTTAAAAATTTTACTTTGTCTTCTTGGGTCGCTAAATGATTTTTTTCAGTTAAGTGCTGCATTAAGTATTGTGATAAAGGCATTGCATCCTGCATCATTGATTCAAAAGCTTCCTTGCTATGCAATCTAATAAAACTATCAGGATCATGTTCTTCAGGTAAAAATAAAAATTTCAAAACAACTTTATCATTAAGGCTCGGTAGTGCATTCATCATGGCGCGCCACGCTGCTGCCTTGCCTGCATTATCGCCATCAAAACAAAAAATAATCGTATCAGTTTGACGCATTAATTTTTTAATATGGAATGCAGATGTCGCGGTACCCAATGTGGCAACCGCATGCATCACACCAAATTGCGCGAGACCTACAACATCCATATAACCTTCAACTACAAGCACACAGCCTTTTTCACGAATCGATCGACGCGCTGCAAAAAGACCATAGAGCTCTTGGCTCTTTTGAAAGAGCGGTGTTTCAGGTGAATTGTAATATTTAGGTGTATCTTCAGGATTAATCACACGCCCACCGAATCCAATAATTTCACCCTTCATATTATGAATAGGGAACATGATGCGATCTCGGAAACGATCATAGCGTTTACCTTGATCATTTTTTAAGACAAGGCCTGCAATATTTAGCGCCTCATCATCGTATTTTTTAAAAACACTTTCTAAGTTTTGCCAACCTTCGGGGGCATATCCTAACTGAAATGTTTTAGCAATTTGTCCTGTAAGCCCGCGTTTTTTTAAATACTCAATCGCGCGTTCTGATTTTTTTAATGCACTTTGATAATACTGAGATGCAAGCTCTAAGGCTTCGCCAAGCGCTAAATTTTTTTCTTTAACTTCCGGTGAAATTTTTTGTGAATCTTGCGGCACAGTGAGGCCCACTGATTTAGCGAGATCTTCTACCGCATCTACAAAGCTCATACCTTGATATTCGATTAAGAAACTTAAAGCTGATCCATGCGCACCACAACCAAAGCAATGGTAAAACTGTTTTGAAGGGCTGACTGTAAATGAGGGTGACTTCTCTTGATGAAAAGGGCAACAAGCCACATAGTTACTACCGGCTTTTTTTAATGGCACACTTTTATCAATCACATCAATCACATCGACGCGATTTAAAAGCTCTTGGATGAATGACTCTGGAATCATATGCGTTTAATCATAGCTTAAAAATAAAAAGGAGCCTTAAGCTCCTTCATCATTTTTTTAAATTTTTATATTGAGTTTTTCGAGGGTTTATTAACCGAGCTTTTGTTTGATGAGGGCTGATAATTTACCCATATCTGCTCGACCGACTACTTGCGGTTTAACGATCGCCATCACTTGACCCATCTGTTTAATGCTTGTGGCGTTTGCAGATTTAATCGCGGCATCTAAAATGGCACTCACCTCTTCGTCACTGAGGGCTTGCGGAAGATAGCTTTGTAAGATCACCCCTTCAGCTTTTTCAACATCAGCTAAATCTTGTCTTTTTGCAGATTCATAGGCTTCAATGGAATCACGACGTTGCTTTAACATTTTTTCAATAACAGCCATGACATCTTGATCAGTCAATTCAATACGCTCATCGACTTCACGTTGTTTAATAGCTGATTGAAGAAGTCTAATCGTGCCAAGACGAACGACGTCTTTAGCGCGCATAGCATCCTTCATGTCCTCAGTAATTTTTACTTTTAAGGACATCTTGAAAAAACTAGAATAATTTGGGGGGGAGCATTTGATTGCGAAGACGACGGTACTGACGCTTCACTGCGGCAGCAGCTTTACGTTTACGTTCCCACGTTGGCTTCTCATAGAACTCACGCGCACGTAAGTCGTTGATAAGACCGGTCTTCTCAATTAAGCGCTTGAAACGACGAAGTGCTACGTCGAATGGCTCGTTTTCTTTTACACGTACTGTTGACATTAAACTCTCTTATTTTAAATAATGCGTTTTTGTGTGTGTTTTCCCAAATGGAATTT
>Ga0255131_1000004_pt1 | contig 98048 bp, 69 predicted proteins | sample Law_Yuk_RepC_8d_FD_188554 | JGI IMG/M metagenome (GOLD analysis project Ga0255131, IMG submission 188554) | Freshwater microbial communities from St. Lawrence River, New York, United States - Law_Yuk_RepC_8d | ecosystem: Environmental > Aquatic > Freshwater > River | place: USA: New York... | reverse complement strand
TGCTGAAGAAGCACCTGCTGCTGAAGAAGCACCTGCTGCCGACGAAGCTCCTGCCGCTGAATAATCTCCCGCCATGAGTGTACTACCACCGCCCCTCACATTGGTCGGAAAGATACACGCCAAACATGGTTTCGACGGACGATTATCCATCGAGTGCTTCGCCACTTCAAATAAAGTCATTTCCAAAGGGAACTACCTATTTGTCATCATTGACGGAAAAGGGGTTCCCTTTTGTATTACGGACGTCAACAAAACCCAAGAGCTAATCAAACTCAAAGGCATTGACACCGAAGAAAAGGCCAAAGCCCTCATCGGATTATCCTTTGGTATCCCTAGCAGCAAAAAAATGTCGGTCATCCCTAAAGACAATGCACTCATTGGTTTCAAGATCACCGATGAAACATCTGGTTTCCAAGGAACTGTTACCCAGGTAGAAACCCTGCCACAGGGCATGATGTTCACCGTAGTCGGCGAAGACAAAACCAACCCTGTTCTAATCCCCTTGGTAGAGGATTGGATTACCCGCATCGATGATAAGCATCAACACATTATCATGTCGCTCCCAATTGGATTGGTAGACCTGAACAAGCCAGACACGGACTTGTTTAAATTAAATTTGAATTAAATTTCTTCATCGCCCAGCAAATCTGGACGCAATCGCATTGTACGCTCCAACGCCTGCTCGTGTTTCCACTGCGCAATTTTGGGGTGGTTTCCCGTTGTGAGTACATCAGGCACGCGAATTCCTTGAAACACTTCCGGACGGGTATATAAGGGTGGCGCCAACAAATCGTCCTGAAACGAATCGCTTAGTGCACTTTCTTCATCGCCCAAAACGCCAGGCAGCAAACGAATCACGGAATCCACAACAGCGGCAGCGGCAATTTCTCCCCCACTTAAGACAAAATCGCCCAAGGAAATCTCCATTGTCACGTACAAATCGCGCACACGGTGGTCGATCCCTTTATAGTGTCCACAAATCAGCATCAAATTATCTCCCAGGCTCAATTGATTGGCCAAACCTTGCTTTAGGGGCATGCCGTCGGGTGTTAAGTAAATGATCTGATCGTAATTTCTTTCCGATTTCAACGTCTCAATAACGATGCTCAATGGCTCGGGCATCAACACCATCCCAGCGCCACCTCCGAATGGCGTGTCATCGATTTGCTTATATTTCCCTAAACCGTAATCGTGCAAATTGTGCAGGTGAATTTCCGCCAAGCCTTTGTCGCACCCCCGCTTAGGAATGCTATAACCCAACAAACCCTCCAACAAACCCGGAACCGCAGAAATTATGTCGAATCGCATGCCACAAAGATACCCGATGTTGATATTTATCCGTTTAATTGGAAGGGCAAATTTGGAAAGCCACCACATCGCACCGAATTTTGAAAGATATGTTGAATTTGCGCAGGCCTTTGGTCGTTTTTGATTTGGAAACCACCGGTGTGAGCGTCACCCATGACCGCATCGTTGAGATTTGTTTGCTAAAGGTATTCCCCGATATGCGTGAAGAGATTCGCACCTACCGTATCAATCCTGGCATTCCCATTCCGGCTGGCGCAACGGCAGTGCATGGAATTTCGAATGCAGATGTAGCCGACAAGCCCTCATTCAAGGAGATGTCCAAGGAATTGTATACCTATTTGCAGGACTGCGATTTTGGCGGCTTCAACTCCAACAAATTTGACTTTCCTATGTTGGTGGAGGAATTTTTTCGCGCCGGTGTGGAGTTCGATGTCCGCGGATGCAAATTCATCGATGCCCAGCGCATCTATCACATGAAAGAACCACGCACCCTGAGCGCAGCATACAAATTTTACTGCAGCAGAGACCTGGAAAATGCACACAGTGCCGAGGCCGACACCGTGGCAACGTGGGAAATCATCCGAGCACAAATGCAGAAATACACCGATTTGCCCGAAGACATTGATGGCTTGCACAAACTCACCGGACAAGATTTATTGGCGGATTTGGCCGGCCGATTGGTCTTCAACGACAAAGGCGAAGTCATTTTCAACTTTGGCAAACACAAAGGCAGAACAGTGAAAGATGTTTTATTGAATGAACCTGGCTATTACAATTGGATGATGGAGGGCGATTTCCCCCAACAAACCAAGAATGTGATGTCGCGCATCAGACTCAGCCTCAAATCAAACTAATCGCAGTTTATTCGATAGCCTGAGAATGATCAACCTAGACGATATTGAAATCATCGACGACGATGAACCCCTAGAAGACCCGCGCAAGCGCGGGCCCCATATCGGCAAAATTCAAATCATCCAAGAAACCGAAAATTGGGCGGCCATTAACAAACCCCCTTACGTCCCTTCACTCCCTGAACGCGGTAAATTTACCGCCGTATCCGTGCAAGAATGGGCCAAAAGCCAATGGCCGGATGCCATTTTGTGTCACCGCATCGACCGTGAAACATCAGGTGTGCTATTAATTGCCAAAAACCCAGAGGCTTATCGCCATTTTTCGATGCAATTTGAACATCGCAAAGTGACAAAAATATACCATGCTGTGGTGAACGGGCAGTTGCATTTCCAAGACCTATGGATTGACCTCCCCATCATTGCGGAACAAGTGGGCAAGATCAAAATCGACAGAAAAAATGGCAAGCCCGCACAAACCCGATTCAAATCGCTCCAAGTTTTTAGGCATTTCACACTGATGGAGTGCGAACCCAAAACCGGTAGACTGCACCAAATTCGTGTACATCTTCAATCTCAGAACGCCTGCATTGCCGCCGATACCCTTTACGGAAGCGATATCCCCATGCTTTCTTGGGTAAAACGAAAATTGCATGGCACCGATTCTCCATTGATTCCGCGCTTCGCCTTGCACGCCAGAAATCTGAGTTTGCAAGACCTCGACGGTACGGCGCTTTCTTTTGAAGCCCCCTATGCCAAAGACATGGAGGTCATGATCAAATTGTTGAATCGCTACGATGTGTAATGTTTAAATCCCAAACCCATGTCTAACCCCTTCAAACATCCCAACCAAATCGTTGCCAAACCGCTGGAAGTTCCATCGGTTGACGAATTGCGTAAAAAAGTTTTTCAGCAAGGGAAAGCCATGCGGGCCACCCTGAAAAAACTCAAGCAAAAACCACCGCGCGACTTGGATGAGCAGTTTGAAAAACTTCACAACCAAGCCTTCAAAAAAATCGACTGCCTGAATTGTGGCAACTGTTGCAAAACCACCTCGCCGATGTTGTTTGAAAAAGACATCGAACGGTTATCCACCCGATTCAAAATGAAACCCGGGGATTTTGTCACCCAATACCTCACCCTTGATACAGACGGACTATATTGCATGCAACAGACTCCCTGTCCGTTCTTGGGCGACGATAACGCTTGCTCGGTTTACGATGACCGTCCGAAAGCCTGCCGAGAATTCCCCCATACCAACCACCGAAAAATGCACACCCACCTTGCATTGGCGCACCACAACATCGAAATCTGCCCTGCTGTCTTTGCCATCGTAGAGCAACTCAAGGCTTAACCGCAAACGCTATCTCAACAGCGGAAAGTCTATCAAGAAATTCAAACAAAACCTTGCCCGCGAAGGGTTATATTTGCAGTTCTTTTTGAACGCTTCATGCAACACATTCGCAATTTCTGTATTATCGCCCACATTGACCACGGCAAAAGCACCCTAGCCGACCGTCTGCTTGAATATACCAATACGGTGAGTAAGCGCGACTTACAGGCACAGGTGTTAGACGATATGGACATTGAGCGAGAGCGCGGTATCACCATCAAGAGCCACGCTATTCAGATGAACTATGAGCTCGATGGTCAGAAGTATATTTTGAACTTGATCGACACTCCCGGCCACGTGGATTTCAGCTACGAAGTGAGCAGAAGTATTGCGGCTTGTGAGGGTGCGTTATTGATTGTAGATGCATCACAAGGCATTGAAGCACAAACCATCAGTAACCTATTCATGGCTTTGGAGCATGATTTGGAGATCATTCCTGTTTTGAACAAGATTGATTTGCCTGGTGCGATGCCCGAAGAAGTAAAAGACGAGATTGTAGATTTGATTGGTTGCGACCGAGACAGCATCTTGGCTGCCAGTGGTAAAACCGGGGCTGGTGTTCACGATATTTTGAAAGCGATTGTGTCCCGCGTGCCTGCACCCAAGGGCGATATCAATGCACCGTTGAAGGCGTTAATTTTTGACTCTGTTTTCAATTCGTTCAGGGGAATCATTGCGTATTACCGCGTAATCGATGGCAAAATCAAAAAGGGGCAACACGTTAAGTTCATGAACGGTGGCAGTGAGTATTTCGCCGATGAAGTGGGTATTTTGAAGTTGGATTTGAGTCCGCGCAGCGAAGTCTGCGCGGGCGATGTAGGCTATATCATTTCAGGCATCAAAGATGCCAAAGAAGTAAAGGTTGGAGATACACTCACAGACAAAATTCATCAAGCGGCCGTGGCCATCGACGGATTTGAAGATGTGAAGCCCATGGTATTCGCAGGGATCTACCCCGTTGACACTGAAGATTTTGAAGAACTCCGTGAGGCGATGGGCAAGTTACAACTGAACGATGCCAGTATTGTATTTGAACCCGAAAGTTCAGCCGCATTGGGGTTTGGATTCCGCTGTGGATTCTTGGGTATGCTGCACTTGGAAATTATCCAGGAGCGACTTGAGCGTGAATTCAATATGACGGTCATCACCACCGTGCCCAACGTAAGCTATGTCGCCTACACCACCAAAGGAGAAACCGTTTTGGTGAACAACCCTACAGACCTTCCCCCTCCCGAGAAAATCGATTATGTGGAGGAACCCTATATCCGGGCCAGCGTGATCACAAAAAGCGATTACGTAGGTCCAATCATGACCCTTTGCTTGGATAAACGCGGTATGCTTACCAACCAAATTTATTTGACCAGCGACCGTGTAGAGATGAATTTCGAAATGCCATTGGCGGAAATCGTGTTCGACTTTTACGATCGCTTGAAATCCATTTCTAAAGGATATGCCAGTTTCGATTACTCTCCGTTGGGATACAAAGAGAGTAAATTGGTGAAGATGGACATCATGTTAAACGGGAAAGGGGTTGATGCGTTGAGTGCCATCATTCACCGCGACAATGCCCAAGATTTGGGTCGTAAGATTTGTAAGAAACTCCGCGATTTGATCCCCCGTCAACAGTTTGAAATCGCCATTCAAGCCGCTGTGGGTGCCAAAATTATCTCCCGCGAAACCTTATCAGCCATGCGCAAAGATGTGACCGCCAAGTGTTACGGTGGTGATATTTCTCGTAAGCGAAAATTGTTGGAAAAACAAAAAGCTGGTAAAAAACGCATGAAGTCAGTGGGTAATGTCGATATTCCCCAAAGTGCCTTCATGGCCGTCCTCAAATTGAACGAGTAAACTAACTTTGGGAAAGTATGATTTCCCTGGGGTATTGTGAAGAGACCATCGCGATGATGGAATTGGGCTTGTGTGAAGGCATCGGCCCGGTGGTAGGCAAACATTTAATCCAATATTTTGGCAGTGCCCAAGGCGTTTTCCAAGCCACAAAAATTGATTGGCAAGGACTTACGGGCCTGAGCATAAAACTGTCGCACCAGTTACAACTGAGCAAAGACAATGGATGCAAGGCGGCTCGCGAGCTCGCCGAAAACCATCAAGAACTGAACATTCGAGGTACATCCATCAGCCATCCGGATTATCCTCACCGACTACTCGAATTGGCCAACGCACCCCTCGTGCTATTTTCCGTGGGTGACACCCCTTGGAATGCACCCAGAATTATTGGGGTCATTGGCACCCGCAAACCCACCCCACAGGGCATTGCCTACACAAAATCTTGGGTAGAGAAACTGTCGCAGTATAATGTTGTCATGGTTAGCGGACTCGCCTATGGGATTGATATCGTAGCACACCAGGCAGCATTAGACGCAGGGATACCGAATTTCGCGGTGATGGCACATGGTCTCGACCATATCTACCCAACGCAACATCGACAAGTAGCGGAACAAATGCAATCGCATGGGGGCGGACTCATCGCGGATTTTCCGGCCCATACCAAAATGCACCCCGATTATTTCCCAAAACGCAACCGAATTGTGGCCGGTTTGTGCGACGCCCTACTCGTGATAGAAAGCGGCGTAAAAGGTGGCTCAATGATTACAGCAAGCATCGCACATGGTTACAACCGAGATGTATTTGCCATACCTGGTAGGCCTTCCGACAGCGCTTCGGAGGGATGCAATTTCTTGATCAAACACCAGATGGCGCACATGGCAAGGAATGTAGAAGACATTGTTGAATCCATGAATTGGACACGCAACCAACACAACAAACAGGGCAACAGCCAATCTGGAGATCAAATGCAGTTGTTTGGCAACCTCAATCCAATAGAAAAACAGGTCATGCAATGGCTCATGCAAGGCATACAAAAACCGGATGACATGCTACAACAAAATCAATGGTCGGCCAGTCACATTGCGATGGCACTATTGGATTTGGAAATAAAAGGACTTGTAACAGCACAATCGGGCAACTTCTACACCGCCCAATGCTGAGTGATTACTTCTTCTTTTGTGCAGAAGCGCGCTGTTGACTCACTTTCATGGCTTCCTCCATGCGTTGCTGAAACTTCGACTTGGTCACAGGCTTCTTGCGATTTTCAGCAATTTGTGCATGCAACTTGGTGTCATCTACGGTTCTGCGAATCGCCCACTGCTGTCCGAAAGTAATCATGTTACTCACAAAATAGTACCACGTAAGTCCGGCCGCATAATCATTCAACACACCCAAGAAGATGATGGGCATGAAGTATCCGATGTATTTCATCTGACCCGTAACACCCGACAACTGATTGTTGAAGTGGGTGTAGATGAGGGTAGAAATGGTCATTAAGATGGTGAAGAAACTCACGTGATCGCCATAGAATGGGATATTGAAGCCCAAGTTTGGACCATCGTACTGCGACAAATCCATTGCCCACAAGAATGTTTTCTGACGCAGTTCAAAGGCATTTGGAAAGAACTGGAACATTGCAAACAAAATGGGCATTTGCAACAACACAGGTACGCAACCACTCATGGGAGAAACCCCCGCTTTGCGGTAAAGTGCCATATTTTCTTGCTGCATTTTCTGCATGTCGTTTCCGTGTTTTTCTTTGATTACATCCAACTCGGGTTTGAGGATACGCATTTTTGCCGTACTGATGTATGATTTGTATACCAATGGCAACAAGGCGGTTTTGATAATGATGGTCAACAGAAGAATGATAATACCCATACTTCCAATGACACCGTCAAGCATATGAAACACAGGGATTACCACATAACGGTTCACCCATCCAAAAATACCCCATCCCAAAGGAATGATGCGCTCCAAGCCTGCATTGGTTTTACCCACCGTTGCTTCTTGCATCGTATAGTATTGGTTTGGACCGAAATAGTAGTTAAATCCGTATTCTTTGAAAGATTGACGCTCGTAATCGAGGTATACTTCCGCTTGAAGGTCTTTGATTTTTCCTGGCTCTTTGGTTTCTTTCCAGGCGATTTTGGCATCAGAAGAAAATCCAGAATCGGCCACCATAATGGCAGAAAAATACTGCTGCTTGAAGCCCACCCATTCAAGATTATTCTTCAATTCTTCGGCATCCGGACTCGCAACATCCAATTTATCAGCATCCTCACCCACCATTTTGTATACGACAGTGGTGTTTTGTGACTCCCACTTCATGTCGCGCTCCTGTTTGTGCAATTGTGCACGCCAGAACACCTTTATACCCGATGTACGAGACTTCACCAATTCATCAATGCCTTTCAGCGCTAGGCCATGCTTTACCGTAAAACCCTTTTCATCGAGGGTATAGGTTTGGTCTATGTAACGGGCTGAATCACCCAAGCGCAATGTTACGCTGCTGGAAGTTTGCTTGACAACCTGCCAGAAAAAGTCACTACTTTTCAGAGCACCATTGGCTGTATAAAGTTCGAAAAACCATTGGTTATAGGCGTCGAGGTTCGATAACAATTCCAGGGCAGAAGAATCGGAGCGCCTTTGGTTGTTTAAAACCACACGACCGATGCTACCCCCTTTGGTACGAATATCTACTTGTAACTTTTGGCTTTTCAGGGTGATAAATTGCGACTCACCTTTTAGTTGGGTTGCCATAGCACCCAAAGTATTCACCAAGGCAGAATCCGCAGCGGGCGTAGATTGGGCACTGGCATCAGCGGCCGAAGCACTTGCGGGAGCGGGTGCGCTTTTCGTTGCTTCAACTTTCGCCAAACTATCCTGCTGGCGTTGGAAAGCTGCTTGTTGCTCAGGCGTTGGTGCAGTATACCAATAGTATCCGATGAGGATAAGAAAAATGAGCGAAAATCCAATGACTGTATTGCGATCCATGAATAAAGACGCGAAGTTAACGATTTTTTGTATCGGTACGGGGAAATTTCCATGCGAACACACGCAGATTGGAGAGGATTAGATTGGTGTTTCAAAAACATTTCCCGCAGCAGCACAACTATTTTTCAAAACCTTTGGAGATGGGGAAACCTTTGTGTATTTTTGCACACCGAAAATTCACGATGGCCAACGTAGGTAAAATATCTCAAATCATTGGTCCTGTGGTCGATGTAAGTTTCAACGAACCCGGATCAATCCTCCCAAAAATTTACAACTCTCTCACCGTTACGAAAGACAACGGTCAAATCTTGGTGCTCGAAGTACAGCAGCACCTGGGCGAAAACATGGTACGCGCCATTGCGATGGATGGTACCGATGGTTTACGTCGCGGAATTGACTGCGTGGATTCTGGCGATGCAATTCGCATGCCCGTGGGTGAGTCTATCCGTGGACGTCTGCTCAACGTAGTGGGCGATGCCATTGATGGTATGACACAACTCTCTAAAGACAACGGACGTGGTATTCACCAACCTGCCCCTACTTTCGACAACTTGAGTACCAGTGCAGAACCTCTGTACACCGGTATCAAAGTAATCGATTTGTTGGAGCCTTATGCAAAGGGTGGTAAAATCGGTTTGTTCGGTGGTGCTGGTGTAGGTAAAACCGTTTTGATCATGGAACTCATTAACAACATTGCAAAAGCATACTCAGGTATGTCAGTATTTGCTGGTGTGGGTGAGCGTACCCGTGAAGGAAACGATTTGTTGCGTGAGATGATTGAATCAGGCGTTATCAAATATGGCGACGCTTTCAAGCACAGCATGGAACAAGGTGGATGGGATTTGGATTCCGTTGACATGGAAGAGTTGAAAAACAGTCAGGCTACCTTGGTATTCGGACAAATGAATGAGCCTCCCGGAGCACGTGCTCGTGTTGCATTGAGCGGTTTGACCGTTGCGGAATACTTCCGTGATGGCGACGGTACAGGTGCAGGAAAAGACATTCTTTTCTTTATTGATAACATTTTCCGCTTTACACAAGCCGGTTCTGAGGTGTCAGCGTTGTTGGGTCGTATGCCTAGCGCCGTGGGTTACCAGCCAACATTGGCAACAGAAATGGGGGCGATGCAAGAGCGTATTACTTCTACAACCCGTGGTTCTATCACTTCTGTTCAAGCAGTATACGTTCCAGCGGATGATTTGACGGATCCAGCGCCAGCGACAACTTTCGCACACTTGGATGCTACCACCGTATTGTCTCGTAAAATTGCGGAATTGGGTATCTACCCTGCGGTAGATCCTTTGGATTCAACCAGCCGTATTTTGAGCGAAGAAGTATTGGGTAAAGAACATTACGGCTGTGCACAACGCGTAAAAGAGTTGTTGCAACGCTATAAAGAATTGCAAGATATCATCGCCATTTTGGGTATGGATGAATTGAGCGAAGACGACAAATTGGTGGTTCACCGCGCACGCCGTGTTCAGCGTTTCTTGTCCCAGCCCTTCCACGTAGCAGAACAGTTTACGGGTATCCCTGGTGTATTGGTTGATATCAAAGAAACCATCAAAGGATTCAACATGATCATGAACGGCGAAGTGGATGAATACCCTGAAGCGGCCTTCAACTTGGTTGGAACCATTGAAGATGCTGTAGAAAAAGGTAAAAAATTGTTGGAAGACGCTAACGCATAATTGTCATGTTTGTTGAACTATTGACTCCCGATAAAACCCTTTTCAGCGGCGAAGCCGAAGTAATTACCTTACCCGGTGTAAATGGTAGCTTCCAGTTAATGGAAAATCACGCACCCATGATCGCAAACCTAAAAAGTGGAAGTATCGAAATCAAAGACAAACAAGAAACCCAAACTTTTGATATCAAAAGTGGATTGGTGGAAGTCTTAAAAAACAAAGTGGTGGTCTTGGTATAATCCAACAAACAACAAGGCAACGATTACTTTAACAAATAAGTGAAACAAAAAAGGCTCCACATGGGAGCCTTTTTTGTTTCACTTATCCACATCAACCCTAAACAAAATGATTGCAAACCTGATATCCGAAAAGCCATTCAACCAACCTGTCCAACCCTATTCAATCACCCAATCCTTTTAAAATCAACAACTTAAAGGAAATTTACAGAGAGAAAGTGTCAAATTGTCAATCTGACACTTAAACAAATTCCATTATCAACATATTGTTTGTTTATCTTTTCAGCACCAAAACCTCAACAAAAAATTTGGAATAACCTAGACAAAACCGCAGATTTGTATAAGTTATCACCATGAACGCTACACAAAACGACTTCGACCAACTAATCGCGGCAGAATTGTTGCCACTGCGGAATTATGCATTGTCTTTGACCCACAATATGGACGAAACCAAAGATCTCGTGCAAGAGACTGTTTTGAAAGCGTATCGCTACCAAGCCAAATTTCAGGAAGGCACAAACCTTCGCGGCTGGCTATACACCATCCTAAAGAATAGCTTTATCAATAATTACCGTCGCGATATGAAGCGCAACACATTCTTGGATAGCACGGACAATAGTTATTTCATTGATTTACCATCGCACAAGATCGACAACGATGCAGAAACCAAGTTTATCCGACGCGACCTGGACCATGCCATCGATGATTTAGCCTTTGACCTACGCGTGACTTTCAAATTGAACACTGAAGGATACAAATACCATGAAATTGCAGAAGAATTGCAAATTCCCATTGGTACGGTAAAAACACGCATCTTTGTAGCACGTAGAATTTTGCGTGAGCGCCTGAAAGATTACGCAGATGCCTACGGGTACCAAATTGCATAATCTATCCATTTAGCGTGAATCTCCTACAAAGCCATTACACCTACATCATCCTCATTGCCTTTACGATAAGCGGACCTTTTCTGCTATCGTTCGACAAAAAAGTAGCGTTCTACAAAGAATGGAAGCACTTCTTTTGGGCAATGCTTCCAACCAGCTTAGCCTACATCCTGTGGGACGTTATCGCAACGAAAACTGGCGTTTGGAAATTCAATACAGAATTTTTGTTAGGCCCGTTCATCGGTAACCTTCCCCTAGAGGAATACCTATTCTTCATTGTTGTTCCCTATGCCTGCCTATTTATTTATGCGTGCTTGAAAGCTTATTTCCCTAAACTTAGCAAACCCAATTGGCACAATGCCATTTCAGCGATTGTGATCATTCTGTGTTTGGTTGCACAAATCAAGGCACCCGGACATGCCTACACATGGAGTACATTCGGATTATTGGGCATTACATTCGTCACACTGCAAGCCATTCGTTTTACGGGACACCTTTCCTATTTGATGGCCGCCTGGACCGTTGCATTAATCCCTATGGCGTTTGTTAATGGAATACTCACTGGCAACCCAGTCTTGATCTATGACGATGCCGAAAATCTCGGAATTAGAATAGGAACCATCCCATTTGAGGACTTCTTCTACAATTTACTTTACATGACATGGATGATTAGTTTGTATGAATGGTACAAACTACGAGAAAGACGCACAATGCATCATCAGAATTAATACTACGGTTTATTAATTCCACACTGCGGTATCTCTGGCACTCAACTTCTTCGCTTTCTTTCGTTGATTTCTTGTACCAGGAACTGGGATATACTTCTCAGGATACTTTTTCAAGTCAAGCATTACCTTTTGCAATTCCAAATTGGTCTTCACGATATCGGTATACAACTGTTCATCGTTCAACAATTTACCAGCACTGCCTTCACCTGCATCCAAGCGCTTCAACATAGAAGCCAATTTACCGCTGGAAACACTGAGGTTGTTTAATAACTCATCCACACGAACAGAATCTACTTGTCTACCTACTTGGTTAAAGTGGCCTAGCCCCTCTCGCAACTGTTTATCATACTCCGGCAAATTATTTGAAAAATCACCCATGCCTTTGGCGGTAGCCGCTAAACCGGGCTGAATCAAATCTACGGTTGCACGCACCTCAGCAATGGTACGTGTCAATTCGCGCAATACAACGGGTAATTCGCCAATTGCTGAATTCAAACCATCTTTATGAAAGAAATCATTGAGCGTAGCCAACACGGAATCAGCGCTATTGGTTACATTCACAATACGACTATTTATCATATTAAAAATGTCGCTACTATATTCCGCAGCGAGTTCAGCTTCATCTTCAGCCAAATCTTTTGACGTACCCAAAATCAACTTCAATGTAACACCTCCCAACAAGGCGGATTCCAATTTGATTTTAGAATCTTTGGGAATTGGCATGTCGGAAGTAATTTCCAATTTGGCTACAATCATCTGATCATCATCCATCTTCAAGGAGCGCAGCATGCCCACTTTAAAGCCGTTAAACATGACTTTGGTACCCACCGAAAGACCTTGTGTATTGTTGTATCGAACATAAAAATCGCGACCGCGGGAAAAGAAGTTATCTCTTCCCATCATGAAATTATAACCCACAAAAAAGATGCAGATCGACACTACGGCGAGAACGCCTACTTTGAATTCGTTTGAAAGACCTTTGAACACAGCAGTATTTGATTCAAAAATAAGTAAAAATGTTCTAGCTTATAAAAAAAGAAAGGCCCCGCTTTCGCGGGGCCTTTCTCTATGAAATCATTTTAAAATTAGTGCTTCACAACGATACGCTTTGTAACGGTTTGACCATTGTTGGTCAAGTTTACAAAGTAGATACCTTCGCTTACATTGGTCAAGTCGATTTGGCTTGCACCGAATCCACCCTGAATGTTATCCAATTTAGCAACTACAGAACCCATTGCATTTACAACTGTCACATCCAAAGGTTGGGTGTTGCTCAAGTTGTAACCTACAGTTACGATGCCTGAAGTTGGGTTAGGATAAACTGATACCGCATCTTCCAACTTCACGTTTTCAGTACCCATGTAGGTGTTGAAACAGTTAGGAGGATAAGCTACGAATACAGGACGAGATACAGTTACCGCTTCGTTTCCAGAAGGATCAACCAATGAGTAGTTGATGTAGTAAACACCAGCTTCCATTACGTTTACGTTGTGGCCCAATACTTTAACCAAAGGATTCAAATCAGTGGCAGAGTAGTAGTTGTCACGAACGATCAAACCTGACATTGCCCAGAAAGGAGTTCCGATACATACTGACACTGGAGGTGCAGTGATGGTAGGAGCAATTCTGTCAACAACTTTGATGAAACGCTGCTTAGTGGTCACGTTTCCGCTACCGTCAGTTGCAGTGTAAGTTTCAACATAAGTACCCAAAGTGTAAGCATCTACTTTACCAACCTTTGTCAAAGAGATCTGAGACTTAGCATAGTAGTTATCAGTAACAGTTACTGAACGTGAGTAGTATGCATTGTTAACATCATGGATTACAGTATCACCAGTGTTCAACTCAATCTCAGGAGCGATAAAGTCGTCAACACGGTAGTTGATTACAAATCCATCTTCAACCGCTTTGTTACCTGATGGGTCAACAGCGTTGTAAGTTACAGGGTAAGTAGCACGAACGTTGGTGTTTACTGGACCGTTGAAACCAGGATTCTTAGCAACGAAGATTGAACCGTTACATGGATCGATGGCATAGATATCATCAACAAATACAGAACCAATTTGAACATCAAGTGTAGTACCATCAACGATGGCTTTAGCCAACTTCAAGATGCTTGGAGCTTTGGTATCTTTAACGATAACCAAACGAGTGATTGAAACGGCGTTGGCTTGTGCATCTTTTACAGAGTAAGTCAACAAGTAGCTACCTACTTTTCCAGCCTCTACAGTACCAGCAATTTTGATAGCAGAAGTCAAGTTACCATCGTTAGCGTCGATTGCTACTGCACCGGGCTCGGTGTAAGTATCGCACTGTTCCAATACCATGGTGTCATTTCCGTTCAAAGTCAACTTAGGAGCAGTTTTGTCCAAAGCAACTACTACAGTACGGAAACGAGTGATTGCTTTGTTACCAGATGCATCTTCCAAATCGAATTGGATGGTGTAAATACCTGGTACGGTACAATCCAAGTCAGAAACAACCTTCACGTTGTTGGTCATATCACCTTGGGTTGGATCAGACGCTTTGTATGTTTGACCAGCAACTTCAGAGTAGCAAGCGGTTTTAGTACCGGCTTTTTCTACACGAACTGTATCAGCACCTACCAATGTAATGCTAGGAGGCAAATTATCGTTGGCCAATTTGATGGCGTAGTCTTCAAACTCACCAACAGTGTTCAAACCGCAAGGTGTGTTAGAGAATGCACCGTAAGAAACACCTACACGTAAACGAGTCATACCTTCAAAGCTGTTTGCCAATGTTGGAACGGTGAAAGAACCAGATACGCTAGAAGCTGCAGTAGAACCGCTGCTCATAATCTCTTCACCAGCATCGTTAAAGTCACCATCGATGTTAAAATCGATCCATGCTTTGTAGTTTACGTTGTTCGCAATCGTGTTACGAGATACCGATAAGTCGTAAGAAGCACCGAAAGTTAATTCAGCTGGAGCGTAATCCTCAGTGTTGTTGCTGTACATATCAATACCTGATGTGCTCGTAGCGTTCAACAATTCTTTAGAACCTTTCTTCAAAGTCACGTTGTTGATTCCTACGTCAGCAGACATTAGATCCACCAAAGGAATGCAATAATCCAAAGCAATTACATACTTGTTCTTGATCAACTTCTTCTCAGTAGCGGCTTTACCACCTACACTGTTCCAAGCGCTCAAAGTGAAAGTATACGCACCACCCTTTTGGAACTTAATCTCTGGGTTTTGACTATTCTTAGAGGTACCATTTTCGAAAGTGAAAGTGGTTGGGAAGATGCTCCACTCAAATGTGTTGGCATAGTCAGTCTTCGTAGTGATTTTTACAACATCACCCAAGTTAGGACGAACGTTGCTCGCGGTGTAATCCAAGAAACCAGCGGCAGTAGGTGTGTTGATTGTGATTGTGTTGCAGAAAGTATCTACACCAGTACAAGTCAAGGCAATCAAACAAACATCGTACTGACCATCAGTGAAAAACGCACGATTGAAATCAGTTGCTGAAGACTCAGGGTTTTGATCAACCTGCCATTCGTAGATTGGCAAACCTTGAACGTCTTTTGAAGCATTTTTGAACTCAACAGTCAAACCGTTGGCGGCAGGATTATAAGCAGTTGTCCATCTTGCAGTTGGTTTAACTGGAGGACTCAACTTAGATTCCCAGTTGATAATGAAACCTGCAGCATTCCCTGCACCGTCAGATTCGAAAGTGATGTACACAGCACCGCTGGTACAAACAATCTTCGCAGTATCGTAAGTAGAAACATTGTCGCCGGTGATTGTAGCGATCAATTTGTTCGGAGTCGCTTCTTTCGCATCGTAGATACGCAATTTGTCATTTTTGTCGTTCAATTTCAATTGAGCAAATGACAAAGTGATTTTTTCAGCACCACATGGCAAAATCTTGAAGTAGTCAATAGATGTCTTACGGCTGTTGCCATAATTCGCATTTGGTCCACCGTTGTCGAACAATTTACCATTCTTAGAGGTACCCTCTTTTGAAGGACCCATATAGTATTCAGTTGGAGCGATACATTCGATGTAACGATCTTTACATACGCGGGTAGAAGGTCCGATATCGTTTGAAGATGTCAAACAAACCTTGTACCATCCAGTTTCACTCAAAGTCAAACGTGGGTTTTGTGCAGTAGAAGTTTGGTCATCCAAACCAGTTGGTGACAACAACTCCCAAGACCAACTATAAGCACCGTTGTTACTCAAATCGTACAATGTAACATCATAGTATATCTCTGTTTCATTCGTAGAAGATACGAAATCAGCTACAGGCGCTGCCGTCGGTGCCGAAATGGTAACTTGTTTGGTTATGGAATCCGAGATTCCGCAATAATTCACCAACATTTTCACGTCGTACTTACCAGCAGACGCCCACTTGGCTACACCCTTTTCAGAATTGTTAGAATAACCAGCATAAGGCGGCGCCACGGCTTGGTCAAACGTCCAAGTGTACTTGTAACCACTACTTGGGTTCAGTGCGTTGAACTTAACGTTGGTTTTTACGTAATTGGTAGAAGTTGGAACAATGAAATTAGCCGTTGGACTTGCACCCAATTTCAAGTTTATTTCCAAATCCATAATGTTACCATAAGTATTGGCAGTACCACAACCATTGCTGCTGCTCAACGTATAAACGGTTGCACCACCGCGGATACGCATGTGGCTCAAGCCGGTTGTTGACCAACAAGGCATTTTCAAGTTGAAAGTAGTCAAACCCGATGCGATGTTCGAAGCTGGATCTACCAAGCACTCTGAAGTACCAAACTGACCGTCACGGTTGGCATCAATCCAGATACCTACGCGAGTTCCCCATGACTGGGTTGCCCACGTACCGCCGTTAACAGTCACGGCAATTTCTTCGCTGGCGGTCAAATCGAATCCTTTACCAGAATTCAGAACCCCTTTGTAACTTGACGCAGTAGACGTCGATTGACAGCCCAAACCACTGTAAGACGCCAAAGAGTTACCCTTTTTGTCCTTCACAGTAAAGTCAAGAATGTCACCCGGAAAGTCCACCCCGTTGTTGAGGATAGCACCACCACATCCCCAGGAGTTTGCTCCTGCGCATGGGGTTTGCGCTTTCAGTGCACTAGCGGAGAAAAAGCCTCCCACCAGGACACCCAAAAACGCAAGCTTTTTGAGTTGTGTAATTGTTGATTTCATAGATTTATTTTAAAGTTATTTTCACAAATGACGCGATAATTGTAAAAGGTTGCAAGGAATTCCCCAAAAAAATTGAAAAAAATTAAAAAAAATGGTCACTTCCCATAACACAGACGGGCAAAGACTTTCTTGGAGCTGAAAACAGCCTGAAAATTATCGACTACCCGATACGCCTGCGTTCACGGTTTCCATGTATCGCTTGTAATCCCGAACTGCCCGAAACACACCCAAAGCAATTTTCTGCTGTCCCTCCGTTGTTCTTAAATAACTCCTGTCCGTAGGATTGGTCAAGAATCCCGTCTCCACCAATACACTAGGCATCGATGTTTGCCACAAAACCAAGAACCCAGCCTGCTTCACCCCCCTACTCTTGATGGCACTGATTTTATTTGTATGCGTTTCGATGCCAGAAGCCAATTTCAAACTTTGTTTCATGTAGGCATTCTGAACCAAACTGAATATAATATGTCCCTCCGCCGATTCCGGATCAAATCCACCATACCGAGAATTTTCGCGATAGTCTGCCTCATAAGTTATCGCCGCATTCTCACGCTTCGCAACATCCAGATTCCCTTCCGATTTGTGTAACCCCATAAAATAAGTCTCGCTACCCGCCGCCGCACGGTTGTTGTTTGCGTTACAATGAATAGAAATAAATAAATCGGCCCGATTATCGTTGGCCAAATTGGGCCGCTCCCACAATTTTAGCGTTTTGTCGGTTGTCCTTGTATATAACACTTTCAGTCCAGGCATGCTGTCTTTGAGAATCTTTCCCAATTTCAAGGCCACACCCAATGTCACATCCTTTTCAAATATTTCGTTGTTTCCGTTACAACCCGGATCCAACCCACCATGCCCAGCATCAATCACCAAAGTGCGCAAACCCGTCGATACCCGCACCGTTTTCGCAGCGGGCAACCCCCACATAAGTATGACCGACAAACAGGCAACTAAAATACACCGACTGTATTTAGGAACATATTTTGTGATAAAAGGCATTCTTTCTGCTGTCATATGGCAATCATGGCAAACTTTTTGCCGAAATTCGCCAAACTTCTTGGACTCTTGTAATTTTCATAAAAAAACATCCCTACACCCCTTGTTAACATTGGTGGTTGTATGCCTGTGCGGCTTATGGAGCCCCTTGAAGGCACAAGACATTGACTCATCGTCCATAAAAACAGACAGCAGTAAGACAGTCGCGCCCGCTTCCAAACCTTTTCAGTCGCCCATACGATACGAAGCCAAAGATTCCATCGTACTGCAAATGAAATCGGGCAAAGCCAACCTATACAAAGAGGCGGCGGTCAACACCGATAACATGGAATTGAAAGCACGTTATATTGAAGTTGGATTATCCAATAAATTGCTTTTTGCAAGAGGCGGACAGGATTCAGCGGGAACATATACAGACCTTCCCATTTTCAAAGACGGAGCCGATCAATATGTATCGGACAGTCTTAGCTACAATTCTGGCACAAAGAAGGGCAAGGTTTATGGCCTCACACTGACACAGGACGAGGCACACATTCAACTCAAGCAAGTAGTAAAGCAGCCCGATGGCAGTTTCATGGGGCAAAGCGGAAAATTAAGCACCTGCTCAGACCCCCACCCTCACTTCTACCTAAACACCAGTAAAATCAAGGTCATCCCAAACCAAAAAGTACTTTTCGGCGCTGCAAATTTGGTTTTTGCCGATATCCCTACGCCGCTGGCCTTGCCGTTTGGCATCGCACCTTTGCAAAAAGGACGGAGTAATGGCTTAATCATGCCAAACCCCGGATTCAACGGGGCAAATAACAGCTTTTACTTATCCAATCTGGGTTATTACCAAGGTCTAGGAAAAAACGCCGATGCCCAATTGAATACAGATTTATACTTCAATGGCGATTTTCGGGTGGGATTAACCACTCGCTACCTAAGGCGATACAAATACAACAGCGAATTGAGTGTAAACATGAGTCGCTTTGGCAACGGACTTGATCGCGCCAATCCAGAATTCGCCAGATCCAATGACTTTAGTATTATTTCACGATTTGGGTTCGACAACAAATTCTTGCCCGGCACCACTTTGAACGGTAATATCAACATCGTTTCAGGCGATTTCAACAAACGCAACTCCCGCAACATCCAAACATTGTCGCGCAACGAATTTCAATCCAGCGTAAATTATGGTCGTAGTTTCTTTGCGAACAAGGTGAATTTGTCGGCTTCTGCCCGACATACCCAAAACGTACAAACGCATGATTTTCGCCTTGAATTACCGAATGTAAACGTGGGTGTTTCGAGTCTCACGCCTTTTGCAAAAAAGAACGGAAACAATACATCTTGGTATGAACAAATTCGATTGTCATATAATTTAAATTTCACCAATTCTTTAAGTACCAAAGACACCTTAATTTTCAGTGATCGATACAAGGATGTTTTGTCAACCATTCAATCCGGTGTTCGTCACTCAATCCCAATTAGCACAAATATTAAGCTATTCAAAGGCGCCTTGAATTTAACCCCATCGGCCAGTTATCAAGAGAAGTGGTTATTCAAAGGACAAACTAAAACTTATGACGCCGTCAATAAATCTGTGATTATTAAAGACACATCCGGATTTTTTCGATTAAATTCTTATAATATTTCCGCGGGATTAACCACCAACATTTATGGAACATTCACCGACATAAAACTCGGTAAATTGCGTGCAATTCGACATACAATCACCCCAAGTATTGCGATGGGCTATCGCCCAGAAATCGATGGATTTAAAAAGGGATGGGTACGTTCATACATCGACTCACAAAGCAAAACCATCAACTACAATTTGTTCGAGAAAAGCGGAGGATCTGAATTTGGACAAAGAAAATCGGGTTCTGTGGGCTTCTCGATGGGCAACAACTTACAAGGCAAAAAGGTGATCAGCGTTGACAGCCTGGGCAAAGAAAAAACTGAAAAGTTCAACCTAATCGACCAGCTTTCACTCAATGGCAGTTATGATTTATCGGCAGATAGTTTTCAGTGGTCTGATATCAACATTGGGTTCAATACAGTTTTGGCCAAAGAGGTTCGCATTGGGTTGAACGCGGGGTACAGTCCTTATGAATACAAGAACGGACGTCGCTTGTCATCGCTTTATTACCAAAACAACAAAGGGGTTTTGCGGTACAGAAACATTGATTTTAACGTGAATTCGCGCATCACGCCAGAAATGTTCGGGGGCAAGAAATCCAAGGAGGACATGCCAGCGCGCATCACAAATCCTCTCGCCACGGATGATTTAGAGCTTAGGCAAATTCAACTACAGCCTTGGAACTATTTTGACTTTTCCATTCCTTGGTCATTGAACGTCACATACGCCGTGGGATACAATGCTGAAATCATCAATGCCACCCAGCGATTGAGCAGGAATGCCCTTACCCTTCGCGGCGACATCAGCATCACGCCAGAATGGAAAATTTCCTACAATACGGGTTACGATTTCAAAAAGCGCAGTTTAAATGCCAGTGAATTCTCGTTGGTTAGGAACTTGCACTGCTGGCAATTGGAGTTCATGTGGGTTCCGAGTGGTTATGGAAAGCAGTGGCTCTTTACATTGCGACCGAAGAGTGCGTTATTGCAAGATTTGAAACTCAACAAGCGCGTTTACAGTAATCCAGCGTTGTTTTAAACTCCGCGGTACTCCAACAAACTGTAGCAAATCCATGATTCTAACGATTTTCAACCAACCTTTTTCGTGTAACTTTGTTTATCAATACATACAAATATGAGCATACAAGTTGGATCTCCCGCCCCCCAGTTTACTTTATTCAATAGCGAAAAGCAAGAAGTTAGCCTTTCGCAGTTCTTAGGCAAGAACGTGGTGATATTGTTCTATCCGCAAGCATTTACCAGCGTTTGTACCGTTGAATTGTGTTCAATGCGCGACAACCTGAAGGATTACGAGGCTTTGAATGCTGAAGTATTGGCGATTTCTGTGGATTCTGTTTTCACCTTGGACAACTGGAAAACCCAACAAGGTTATAACTTCCAAATGTTGAGCGATTTCAACAAAGACGTAAGCACCGCCTACGAAACCATTTATGAAACCTTTGCTTTTGGAATGAAAGGTGTTTCTAAGCGATCTGCTTTTGTTGTGGATGCTGCAGGGGTTATCCAACACGCTGAGATTTTGGAAAATGCCGGCGAAATGCCCAATCTCGACGAGATCAAAGCGGTCTTGTCGACCTTGAACTAATCCCCTATTTTTGAAGAATGCGAAAGAGCATTCTCACAGGCATATTATCCCTGCTTGTATTCACGGCTTTAGGTGCACAAAAAACGCCCCATCCGGAATACCTGATGAGATACTATTTTACCGCTGTTGAAGGAGCTAAGCAATCCTTGGTTCCTCCAATTTCGTTGTTAAAATCCAAGCAAAACAAACTCAACAACTACTTCCCCTGTTTTCAACCCGAAGGATTGCGTTTCAATCAATTTCCATCGCAAGCCCAAACAGGTTATGACACCATCTTTGCCATTGAAGAGATGATTTCTTGCGGTCCATTTTTGGCCCATCGCACGGAAACCACAAACGGAGAATACAAAGACTTTTTGAGGGATAGCCAATGGATCAAAGAAAACCTTGGATTCACGGTATCGCAACTCAAACCAGACACCACTGTTTGGGCCCCTTTTGCGGCTAACGCTGAGCGCTCCGCGGTCACCAACCCATATACTTGGCTTTATTTCCAGGCAAATACCTACGACCAATACCCAGTTGTAGGGGTGAGTCAATTACAAGCAACGGCCTACTGCCAGTGGTTAACCCACGAACTAAATACATCTCCCGAATACGCTTCGCTCCAAGCCGCGATGCGCAAAGCGGGCCTCACCGTGATTGCCGAACTCCCCACCACCGCTGAATGGATGTGTTTATACGAAATGAGCATACAACAACCCAGTCAAATTGGGGTGGGCAAGGATGAAATTGCTGGAAGTTATTTTCGCAACAATCAAAAAATGGGCGGTGGATTGTTCACATTTATCCAACATCAAGAAAGTAAAAATATCCCGGTAGCCTATGCAGGCACAAAAACTGCCCGTGGACTAAATATCCAAAATGAGTTGTCGGAAACATTGCTGAAACCCCTCCCTGCAAGGCAAATTCCAGCAAAACCCTACCCCAGCGTATCTCACCTAGTAGGGAATGTTGCCGAATGGACATCTACATCGGCTTACGGACATTTGTTCAACAACAAAACCACCATTCTGAATACGAACGGACAGTTGATTGAAAACGCATACCAGCAAATGACTGTGTTTGACTTTTCCGGTTACTTGGTTGATGCGGAAACATTAAAACAGCATTATGCAGTGAAAGGTGGCGCATGGTCACAGGACTTTTACTATTTGGATCCGATGGCGGTCTTTTTCATGCAGAGCAATCATCGAAACAATCATGTAGGGTTCAGAACGGTATTGCATTTTTATCCAATCAGAGAAAATTCCAAGGATTAACCCCATTGCTTTTGGGTATTCCAAAGACCACATATTCTGCAATGTGCAGTCGTTGCGCAGACATTCAAAAACTAAATCGTCATATTGACACTTTTTGTAATTGTAGAATTGACACTTCTTTAAATTTTCTTTATATTGCTGCCCTAAATTAAGCCTATGTTTACATTGATACCCACGCGTAAAGCCATCATTACTGCCGCCATTGCCTTATTTGGTGCGGTAACGGCCTTCGCGCAAACAGGATCCTTGGCTGGTTTGGTGACCGACGAGTCTACCAAGAAGCCCATCGAAGGGGTCACCATTGAGGTGTACAAAACCGATTTCAAAGCCAAATCACTGGCCGACGGTTCGTACAACATCGGTGGCATCGCCCCAGGAACGTACAACGTCATTTTCTCCAAAGACCAAATGGAGGATGTATTGGCAAAAGTTGAAATCAAACTCAACGAGACCACAAACCTCAACGCAGCCCTAAAAAACGCAATTTCCAGTATGGGCGATGTGGTGATTGTGGGATACGGACGTCAGAGTCGCCGAAATGTGGTTGGCTCAATTGCCACCGTATCGGGCAAAGAAATTACCGACATGCCAGCGCCTTCATTCGAAGCAGCATTGCAAGGTAAAGCTGCCGGTGTACAAGTTATCGTTGGTAGTGGTATGGCGGGTTCGGCATCGTTGATTCGCGTTCGCGGAGCTTCTTCTATTTCTGCTGCGGGCGATCCATTGTATGTCATCGATGGAATACCCGTTTCACAAGATTATTTCATGAACCGCGCAAATGGTTCAAACTGGGGTGGCGGATTCAACAACAACCCGTTGGCGAGCATCAACCCAGACGATATTGAGAACATCGAAATTTTGAAGGACGCAGCTGCCACGAGCATTTACGGTTCGCGCGGTGCCAACGGGGTAATTTTGATCACGACCAAACGCGCTCGCAAACAAGGATTAAAATTCGATGTAAGCGCCCGTTGGGGAAGTTCAAGTCCAACCCGCAAGCCCGATATGCTTTCAGCGCCCGAATGGTTGCAATTATACGAAGAAGCATGGTATAACGATGGTAGAACGGGAACACCTGATTTGTCGCTCAATGGCATCCGCATGAGCTGGGCACAGGCCAACGACCCGAAGAACCACACCAACTGGATCGATCAAGTCATCGGCCATGGCTTCAAACAGAACTACAATTTGTCGACCAATTACATGGGCAAGAACTTCGCCGTAAAAGGCATCCTGTCTATGGACGATAACGGTAGTTTCATCATTGGCAACAAATACAACCGTGTTTCTGAGCGTATTAACTTAGACTATCGCCCCATCAAAGGATTGAACATTCAATTGTCGCAGTCGTTGAGCCGCGGTACAAACACCCGTGTAGACGCGTCATGGGCCGGTGGATTGGGCTCTGCGATGAGTACCATGTTGCCCATCTACCCTTTGACCCCTATTTATGATAGCGCGAGTAAATCCAATATCACCCCCGTTGGTTTGCAAACCGTACGCGATTTGAAAAATTGGCGCACCATTGAGTTACGTTCGATTAACAATGCGAATGTGAGCTACGAGATCAATAAGAATTTGACCGTCAACTATAGCACAAGCATCGACTACATGGATTACAATGAGTACTTGTATGAACCTGCCGCGTTGATCAAGTTGTACAATGGCAATTACCAGCAAAACGGAAATGCAAAATGGTACCCAAGTTGGACCTTTAACCGCAACCAATTTCTAACCGCACAGTGGAACAAGGAATTGAGCAAAAATCATTCAGTTAATGCAATGGCCGGCACGGAGTCACAGCATAGCACCACGAAGAGCAAATACGTTGAAAACTTTGATGCTACGGGACCCATCGATGAAGTGGCCATCCCTGATACCGCATTGCAAGCATTCAGCAGAACGCCTTACGAATGGGCCTTCATTAGTTATTTCGGTCGCTTCAACTACAGCTACAAAAACAAATTGAACTTTCAGTTAACCAGTCGTTGGGACGGAAGTTCTCGCTTCGGTCGCAACAACCGTTATGGCTTCTTCCCTGCTGCAGCAGTTGGATACATTCTTAGCGAAGAGCAATTCATGAAACAATACAAATGGATCAACTTCATGAAATTGCGTGCGGGTATTGGAAAGTCTGGCAATGCCAACTTCGACAACTACGCGCGTTGGGGTACCATTACACCTAGCAGCAACTTGCCTAGATACAATGGCCAGCCACAATTGGCACCTTCACGTTTGGAAAACCCGAATTTGCGTTGGGAGAGCACAGTCAACTTCGACGCAGGTGTTGAGATGGCTTTTGCAAAAGGTCGTATTAGCACCGAAATTACCTATTACAACAAGGTAACCAGCGATGTTATCATGAATGTTTCGATTCCAGTTTCTACGGGTTTTGGTAGTTTCTACGACAACGTGGGAGGCATCACCAACGAAGGCGTTGAATTCAGTTTGAAAACGGTGAACATCCGCACCAAGCGCACCAACTGGACCACCAACTTCAGCATCGCCCGCAACGTAAACGAGATTACCAGCATTGGTGTTTACACCCCCGATGCAATCAGCGGTGGAACCAATGATACGCGTGTGGTATTGAATCAACCAGTAGGTACAAACTTCTTGGTACGTTTCTCACATGTAGACCCCGCCACTGGAGCCCCTGTTTATTTTGACTTGAATGGTAACCAAACCACCAAGTGGGACCCAGCCAATCGCGTGGCCGTGGGTAACGTTTTGCCAAAGGCCTTCGGCAACTTGGCAAACACCATCTCCTACAAAAATTGGGAATTGAACGCAAACATCTACTTCAATTGGGGAGGAAGTATTTTCGAAAGCTCAGTGAAACGTCAGTTGAGTTTGATGACCGATTGGAACATGGACCGTCGTGTATTGGATCGTTGGCAGAATCCTGGCGACGATGCTTTGTATCCCAAAATGACCTTGAGCACTTTCAATCATGGATCTACAACCCCATGGGTCAATACTGATTTGTGGTTGCAAGATGGATCTTACATCCGTTTGCGCAGCGTAAACATCAGCTACAAATTACCTGCAGCTTGGTTGAAAAAATCCAAGTTCGATGCAGCACGTATCATGTTGGTGGGTACCAACTTGTTGACATGGACGCGCTACACAGGTATCGACCCTGAAATCGCCCGAGATTTCGAAAACCCAACCGACCGTAACATGTCGGGCAGTATCACCTACCTCACCACACCCCAAGAAAAGAGTGTGAGTGTGGCCCTAAACTTTAGCTTCTAATCATGAAAAAGAACTTATTTTATTCCTTCGCTATGTTACTGTCGATGGCCATCATGGGTGGTGCGATGGTCTCGTGCGACAATATGATTGAGACACCCCCACCCAACGAATTGTTGGTGGATGATGCCATCAAGACCACGGATGATTTGCAACGATTGTTGAATGCGTCATACAATGAAGTGGCCAACACATTCGGCGGATTCTCTCAGATGATGAGCGAAATGCAATCAGACAACTTGGCAAGCCCAAACAATAACGACTTGCGCGAACTCCACAGCCACAACGTTTTGTTCTTCAACAGCACCTGCGGAGGTTATTACAGCATCCTTTATCGCGCCATTTTCCGTGCAAACTTTGTTCAAGACAACATGGATAAAGTGGCTGATTTGAGTCAGGCCGACAAAGACCGAATGACGGGTGAAATCAAATTCATTCGCGGATTGTGTCACTTTACGGCTGTGCGCATGTTTGCCCATCCTTATGGATACTCCGCCAAGAACGACCATCCGGGTATCGCCATTGTGAAAGCGGCTTCTACCAAGCCCAGTCCGAGGTTGACTGTTGCCGAGGCTTATGATGCCATTTTGAGCGATTTGAAAGATGCAGAAACCAATTTACCTGAATCGAATGGTGACTATGCCGACAAAATGAGTGCAAAGGCCCTTTTGGCGCACGTATACTTCCAAATGGGCAAATACACCGATGCGGCGACCTACGCGAGCAGTGTGATTGACTCAAAGAAATATACATTGAGCGATACAGTGAATGTGTTTTCATCGGATGCAAGCAGCGAGCACATCTTCAAAATTGTGAGCACAGGGATCAACGACAAACGCAGCGGTGGATATTCAGACAACTACTCTCCTGGAAACCCAACCTGCCAAATGTCTCGCGAATTGTGGGCCAATTTGAATGTAGACTTGGCAATCGACAAGCGTTTGAAATTGTTAACTGTGGTAAATGCCGGAGCACAAAACGAATTTGTGAAAAGCGAGATGTTTAACGCGCCATTCTTCAACGTGCCCGTATTGCATTTGACGCAGATGCATTTGATTCGTGCCGAGGCCTTGGCCAAAAGTGGTGGCGATTTAACAACAGCCACAGCCGATATCAATGCAATCATTACCCGCGCTTATACTGACAACAGCAAAGTGGTTGCTAGCGGATCTACCGCCCAGCAGATTATTGATGCAACGCGCGTACAGCGCCGAATTGAATTGTTGTTCCAGGGCGACCGCACCCCAGAAATTAAACGTTTGGGTGCCGTGGAAAGTCAGAATATTTTTGTGCGGGGCCATCGTTGGGACTGTCCAGGATTTTTATTGCAGTTCCCGATTACTGAAAAAACCACGATTTTTGAAATTAACCCAACAGGAGGTTGCAACTAATGAAACGAATATTTAACCTAGCCGCAATGACCATGGTATTGGTCTTGGGCATATCATCTTGTCGTCCCGAGAAGAAAGTATTGGGTCCGAAAGCCAATCAAATTGACGGTATAAGCACACAGTGGATTTTGAGTAGGGTTGACCAAATCGATGTAAACGTGCAATTGGCTTTTGTTGAAAGCGATACACTAAGAAATGTGACGGAGGCCTACATCGATGGAGCACCCATGGAAATCAGCTTTGACAAAAGCGGTAGTTACACCATTACACCCGGTGCCGGAAGTTCATTGTTTAAAAACACCACAGGTAAATGGGCATTTGACAACGACGAATATCCGAGTTTTGTCAATTTCGATGCGTCAAGTCCTAATGAAAACAGCATGAAAATGATCCGTCCCGTAAGACCCCAAGACAATTTCTTGGTTTTGAAATACAACAAAATTTGCGGTGGCAAACGCACCGTGAGCTATCACTTAACCTTTAACCGCAAATAAGCCACACCATGAAAAAGTTATTATTTGTTATTACGGCTGTATTGATGAGCATCGGCAAGTTGGTTGCTCAAAAAGCTTGGGCTACACCGGACCCCATCAACCCAAACGATTCCATTACCATTTGGGTGGATATCAAAAAGTGTGATCGTCAACAATTGGCGGGAACTACTGATCCTTTGTACATGTGGACATGGACGCCCAATGAGCATGCGGTTGGACATCCTTTAAACAATGGAACCTGGCAGGCGAGCAACGATGCTTTGCAAATGCGTTCAGCAGGGAATGACTTGTATTTCTACCGCATGGTTCCTACCCAGTTTTATGAAGTAACGGCTGCCGAACTCTATAACAACGATATCAGTTTGTTATTGAAGAAAAAAGACGGTACCGGTGGTGCTGCAGGTGAAGATAAGACCGAGGATTTGAAAATTGATTTGGCACCGCCAGTCGTTGGGCCTCAAAAAGTTGCCCCTTTCCCCAAATTAGCCAAAAAAGATACTTTGTCGATTGGTGGCAGCGACGTATTGACAATCCTTTACGATCGCAATCTGGAAACCAAGGATACATTGAAAGACAAAGAAGATTTCTACGTTTACGCAAAAGCCAGAATTGGCGCTGGCGCTGCTGATTTCGTTCAAATTGTATCCATTACGAAGGTGGCTACTGCTCCGCAGTTGGCGATGAAGAACAATGGCAACGGCAAGTTTTCATTGAGTATGATACCGAACAAGTTTTTTGCATCGGTGAATCCAGGTGGGCAGAAAATCCTGAGTGTACAGTTTCAGATTGTACGTGGCAAGATTCGCAACTCGAACGACACAGTTGACGGAACGTATGAGTATTTCTTGAATCAGAATTGCGAGTAATTGCTTCTAAGGATTATAGCATTTTGCACAACCGCTGTGCACATACAAAGAGAAAGGGCGCCAAGTTATTTGGCGCCCTTTCTCTTTATAAAGCGATTATCAAAATCAAATCAAGCCATCCAACTCAATTTCGTTGCGAATGAGATCTTCTAGCACCTCCCTTTTCCTAATCAAATGCGCCTGGCCATCCTTTACCAAAACCTCGGCAGGGCGCAAACGCGCATTATAATTGTTACTCATGCTAAATCCATAAGCTCCTGCGTTATGAATGCGTAAAACATCCCCTTCCCTCACCTCTTGCAATTTGCGATCGTAACCCAAAGTATCGGTTTCACAGATATATCCAACAACGCTGTACAGACGCGAAGCGCCGTCAGGATTGGAAATATTTTCGATGTGGTGGTAGGCGTCATAGAACATCGGACGGATCAAATGATTCTGCCCAGAATCCACCCCCACAAACACGGTGGATGTGGTTTGTTTGATTACATTGGCTTTAACCAACAGCGAACCTGACTCAGAAACCACAAACTTCCCTGGCTCAAACCACAGTTCAAGTTCACGGCCATACTCATGACAAAACTCACCAAACGCATCTGAAATTTTCACGCCTATCTCCTCGATATCCGTCACGATATCATCGTTTTTGTATCCCACCTTGAATCCCGAGCCAAAGTCCATGAATTCCAAATCCGGAAAACTGCGGGCGGCATCAAACAATAGTTCCGCGCCTCGCAAAAACACATCGGCATCTAAGATGTCGCTACCCGTATGCATATGCAAACCATTCACACGGATATTGAGCGATTCAACCACGCGTAATACATGCCTGAGTTGATAAATCGAAATGCCAAATTTCGAATCGATATGTCCAACAGAAATATGACTGTGCCCACCCGCCATAATATGCGGGTTCAATCTAATACAGCAGGGCACTTTGTTTCCGTAAGCATGCCCAAAATGCTCCAATATGGCAATGTTATCGATATTGATATGCACACCGAGTTCCACCGCTTCCTTAATTTCGGCGAAGTCCACACAATTGGGGGTATACATGATCTCATGGGGCGCAAAACCCGCGCGAAGTCCTAACTGCACTTCTTGGATAGATACCGCGTCTAAGCCCGCCCCTTCGGCTTTCAGCAATCGAAGAATATTCACATTGTTTAGGGCCTTCAGCGCGTAATGAAGCTTAACCTTGGCTTTGGGAAAGGCATTGAGCAATCGTTTATATTGCGATTGGATGGTTTCGGCATGGTACACGTACACTGGGGTACCAAAAGTTTCGGCGATGGATTGTAATTGACTCTGAGGGATAGACTGATTTAACATGCGATAGAAATTCTAAGTATAAGTAAAAGGGTAATAACTTTTGGCAATGTGCACTGCGGTGATTATCTATTTTATGCTGAATGATTTTAAAATCACAATAACAAAAAAGGCGGAGTGATTATCACTCCGCCTTTTCGAAAGTTCGAAGTGAGGAAATTACGATTGTTTTTTCTTTGTTGAGAAATCTACAACAATTGGCGTTGCGATACAGATTGAAGAATAAGTACCTACCACTACACCAATCAACAAGGCCAGCGAGAAGCCTTTCAAGGCATCACCACCGAACAAGAAGAGAATCAATACTACCACGAATACAGTGGCTGAAGTAATGATGGTACGAGATAAGGTATTATTGATCGCCAAGTTGATCAAGCGAGTGTCTGAACGCTCACCTTTGTTGTTGGTCAAGAATTCACGAATACGGTCAAATACAATTACCGTATCGTTGATTGAGTAACCCAACAAGGTCAACAATGCCGCAATCAAATGTTGGTCAAAATCCGTTGGGAAAGGAACAACACCATCCAAGATGGCAAACATCGACAACACAACCAAAACGTCGTGAATCAATGCAATTGTAGCACCCATACCATAAGCCACACTGCGGAAACGGAAGACAATGTATAAGAAGATACCAACCACAGTAAGAATTACCAAAAAGGCACTCTTATCGCGGGTACTGGTTGCAATCGCTGCACCTACTTTGGATGTAGACAATACTGGATCTTCTCCGGTCATCTCAAAACCTTTCAAAGCATCCAATACATCAGCGCGAACAGAATCTCTCGCTGCTTGTCCTTCTGCATCAATCATGTAAGTAGTTACTATTCTGAACTGACCCTTGCTTCCGAAAGTTTTCACTTCGTTGCTAGACTCTTTCAAATTGTTATCCAAAGCCGTCTTAATGGCTTCAGTTTGATAGTTTTTGTCAGCATCGAACTGAATCACATAAGAATGCCCACCCTTGAAGTCAATACCGGTACTAATTCCACCCTTCATAACGAAGGCAGCGATACCCGCAACGATAACCAAAGCTGAAATCATGTAGTACTTTTTACGGTTACCCACGAAGTCAATATTTGAATTCTTCATGAAACCTTTGTTCCAAGGAGCATCAAATTTGATTTCCAACCCTTTGTCGGCACGACGGTCTAACAACAAACGAGTGATAAACAATGCTGTGAACATTGAACTGAAAATACCAATCACAAGGATCACTGCGAAACCGTAAGCTGGTCCTGCACCGGCGAAGGTCAAAATGAAACCTGCCAACAATGTGGTAATGTTTGAGTCGATGATGGCACTCAACGCATGCTTGAAACCATCGGCAATTGCAGTCTTCAAACTCTTACCAATTTCCAATTCGTCTTTAATACGCTCATAAATCAGTACGTTGGCATCTACTGCCATACCTACTGTCAAGATAATACCAGCCATACCAGGCAAGGTCAATGCCGCACCCAAACTAGCCAATACACCCATAATCAAGAATACGTTACCCAAAACGGCAACAATTGCCATCCAACCTGCACGGCTGTAGTAAAGAATCATAAATAATATGGTGGCGATAAAACCAAACAGCAAAGAATTCAAACCATTGTTGATAGACTCTTGTCCCAAAGAAGCTCCTACTTGCTCACTGGCAACAATCTTGGCAGGCGCAGGCAATTTACCGGCTTTCAACACGTTCGCCAAGTCATTGGCTTCACGGATATCAAAGTTTCCGGTGATCTGACTGTTACCACCGCTAATTTTCTGGTTAACTACAGGGGCTGAATAAACACGATCATCCAACACAACGGCAATGTATTTACCTATGTTACGACCTGTCACTTGAGCCCACTGGGTACCCGCTTTGGCGGTCATTTCCATCGATACTTCCAATTCACCTGTTGGTGAAGTATTTACACGGGCATCAGAAATGATGTTCTCTTCTTCTGCAGACAACGCTGCATTTCCATCGCGATCTAATTTCAAGAAATACACGAAATATTCGTCAGAATTTGCCGCTTCTTTACCATCAGCTTCATAATCACGGGGCTTGGCACTAAAGGCCAATTTCGCACTCTCCAAACGCAATACTGCTGCGTAACGCTCGTCTTCCATCATTTTGGTCAACATCGCACGATCTGCTTTCTTTACCACAGCAACTGCCGAACCTGGTCCGTCATTGCCGAATGAACGCAATATTTTCGCCAAAGGACTTCCATTGGCTTCGTCTTTTTTATCTTTTTTATCTTTGGTGTTCGTGCTCGCTACTTTTGGACTATCCACAGCAACGGGGCCGTCAGCAGTTGTTGTTGCAGGAGCCACAGCAGGCGCAGTATTTGCAACGACAGGAGCAACAGATGAATCAATGACAGTGCTATCAACCGCTTCTGCTTTTGGTGCCAAAGGAGCCAATTTGCTCGCCTTGTACAATGCATTCAAAATGCGACTTCCATCTCTGCGCTGGCCATCATTGCCATACACTTCGTAAAATTCCAATTTCGCACTCTTTTCAACCAATTCTTCCATACGACGGGGGTTGTCTACACCAGGCAATTCAACGCTGATACGACCGCCGTCAATTTTTTGGATGGTAGGCTGGGTAACGTTTGATTGGTTGATACGTTTTTCAACCACTTCATATACACGATCCACAGCGCTGCTGGTTTCAGCTCTCAAGAAGTTCACTACTTCTGCTTCACTGCTATTGGATTGAATTGTGCTTTTATTTCCTTTGATGAACAAGTTGGCCAAATTGCGGTTGGGGTTGTTCTTTTTGAAATTTGCTACGAAGGCATCAACGAAATCAGAACCTTTATCGCGAACATCCGCATTGGCTTGCTCAATCGCACGGGCCAAATCTTTGTCTTTGGTATCGTTCGACAACACGCGAACAACGGCACCTTTATCCACTTCAAGGATTACGTTCATACCACCACGCAAATCCAAACCGAGGTTTACTTCGCGCTGCTTACATTCGAAATAAGTGTAGCCCGCCAAGCCCACGCTGTAAATTTCTTCATTACCGAGGCTGTCGATGTAACGGCGATAGGCCTCTTTGGAGTCGCCTCCTTTATCGGCAACTTTGGCAGCAAACGCCTTAGCTTCTTTTTCGAATCCTTGGGCTTTCCAAGTAAACGACAATTGGAACACACAGGCTAGCGCCAGTACAATCGAAAATCCTACGATGGTTTTATTGGTTTTCATCACTATCTATAACTATGCAAAAATAAGAACCGCGAAAATAAGCAAAAAATAACAGTTAACTACCTTCCTATGAGAAGGCTTGCAATTTTTGCAACAATAATTTGATTTCTGTCGCTGAATAATCGTTCATGCAGCGAAAATGCCCTTTCGGACAGCCATCAAAACCCAGTTTTGTGCAGGGGTGGCATGATAAATTTTGGGGCAGTAAATGCAGCACCTTTTCGTTGTTTTTGCCGGCCGCGAACCCCAATCCCGGATGCGTGTTTCCCCAAATGACCAACAATGGTTTCCCATAGGCCGCTGCCACATGGCTAAAACCCGTATCTCCGCCAACCACCATATTTGATTGAGCGATGCACCGCGCAGAAGTAGGCAAATCAAACACCCCCACCCGATCAATTAACTGATCACCAAATTGTTGCAACAAACAACCGGCCAACTCCTTTTCATCGTTCCCACCAATTAACACCCATTTTCGAGCATCACCTAGAAACACCTTTTCCCAAACCACTTGCGGAATTTTCTTGGTTGCATAAGTACCACCCAATATAGCCACACCGTAACCATCGCCCAGTCCCAAATCCACGGTTTCTGTTCCACCCTGAGCATCTAGCCCTTCTGATTCTTCGAGTGATTCGTAACTGGGCAACCCACCCCGGAAATCATCCAATGCAATCATGGATAATTTTTTATGCTGCGTTTCTTGCTGCTTGCCATTCTCACGTGAAAACCACTTGGACAAACCCACAGGATTCTCTTCACTGAGCGTCCGAAGCAACTCATTCGCAGCCTCCAAGTAACGCTCTTGTACGTGCGAAACATGAAACCGCGAAGATTTCGTCTTTACAAACAACCACCGTTGAAATCGTTTTTTGTCATACGAGGCAGCAGGCCAATCCAAATGAAAGGCTCGGGTAGCATCGAAGTACAACAGCTGAGACAATGTATTCAGCGAGCGCCAATTCTTGTGCAAATCCAAAATGCCATCGTATTTTTCTGCTTTCAACTTTTCCCAAAGCCCCGGTTCTCCCCACGTATAAAATTTGTCAACCGCATCACCATTATGTAGTAAATCACCCATGTGAGGTTTCGTCAACAAGTGAACTTCCACCCCAACCTCAATGCGCATCGCACGCAAAATCGGCGCGGTTAGAACCACATCGCCAATACTGCTCAAACGGATGACCAAGATTTTCTTCATGTTGCAATTCGCGCGCAGAGCGACATCATTTTTTCCGCTTCGCAAGATAGTTCTCAAACTCTACCAAATTCAATGCATTGAGCGTGAGCGATTTCTGCAGTCCACCTTTTTGTCCACTCAATACCCCAAAATGCATATCCCAATAGCCCATTTTTTCGTGGGCATCTGGGTTCACTGACACCATCACTCCTTTTTCCATGGCGTAATCGATGTATCGCCAATCGATATCGAGTCTGTAAGGATTTGCATTCAACTCAATGGCCACGCCGTTGGCGGCGCAAGCATCAATGATTTTGTGGTGATCTAGCGGATATCCCTCGCGCATCAGCAGCAATCGCCCTGTTGGATGTCCCAATAGGGTTGTATATGGATTTTCGATGGCGGCTAACAGTCGTTGCATGGCTTTTTCTTCTGTCATACCCAGGTTACTGTGAACCGAGGCGACAACCAAATCAAACTGACTTAATATTTCCGGCTCGTAATCGAGATCGCCATTGCTCAAAATATCGCTTTCAATGCCCTTGAAAATCTTGAAAGGCCAAAGCTGTTGATTGAGGGTCTCGATCTCTTCAAATTGCTGCAGCACGCGTTCGACTTGAAGGCCGCGGGCATATCCAGCTGTTTTGGAGTGGTCGCAAATAGCGAGGTACTCCATACCCATTTCCATGGCGTACAAGGCCATTTCTTCCACCGAATTGAGTCCGTCAGAATACGTTGTGTGGTTGTGCAGTACCCCTTTTAGGTCGGCGAATTGGATCAAATCAGATTCTGCAACGGGGCGATCAAATTCGCGATGTCCTTCGCGGCGGCTGGGCACCACATAAGGCAACCCTTTGGCGGCATAGGTATCACGCTCGTTCCCCTGCCAATCTGCGGACTGATAATTCATTTTTTCTAGGTGCCCATCCGCCGCGCCCAACGCAAACAATTCGCGCTCGAAATCGGCAAACGGCACCACTTGTATATCCATCACAAATCCCTGTTCGTGTTTCCACAATCCCGACGATTCATGATAATGCCATGCCTGCAAATCCTCGCCGCCTTCGGCGGCGACCTCTGCCCACTCACCTTCTCCCATCCCACTGAATTCCATGGCTGTGGTGAGCAACGACAACCGTTCGATCACATCGCTCTTTCGATAATATTCACCCGTAAAAACGTGTTTCTCATCGCCAAAAACCAAATTCAATGCCTTTACAAAGGACTCCGCATAAGGCATCACCCTGGCCAAATGAAACTTACCACGCGCCGCAAACGAAAATGAAATTGCATCCAAAATCGACTGCTGCGTCTTATACCCAAACCCACTCACCTCCACCAATCGATTCTGTCGGCAAGCGTCAAACAATTCCTCCACCGTATCAATCCCCAAATCCTGCCAGATCATTCTCACCTTTTTCGGACCCAATCCCTTCACCCCCAACATCGCAATCAAACCACCGGGCGTCACCGACAACAAACCCTCCAACGCCTGAAACCGACGTGTTTCAGCATATTCAACAATGGCTTTCGCCACCGATTTCCCCACGCCTGGAATCAACAACAGTTGCGATTCTTGCAAATCAGAAAGTGGCTCTTTGATTTTTCGCAAATTAAAAGCCCCAGAAGCAAACGCCTTGTACTTAAACGGATTCTCCTCGTGCAACTCCGCCAAGCTGGCATACAACTGCAGCGCCTTTACAATTTCGTGGTTATCAACGGCCATAGTATTTCAAATCAATAGCAAAGAAATCAAATTCCCTCATCACCCCGTATCACCCGTACAACTTCCTCGGCCACCCAGGAACTCAACGCCACGCCCATACCGCCCATTCTCACCGCCAAACACACCCGATCGCTGTGCCAACCAATGATGGGATTTCGGTTGTTGTCCATCCCCATAATGCCGGACCACCCATACTCGAAATTTACGATTTTCCCGGGCATCACCACCGTCTCCACGTAGTGTTTCAAGTGATCCTCAAACGCCGCTGTCACCTCCATCTCCGTGGTCTCCTCACCCTGAAAATCCAAATTTCGCGCACCACCAATCAATACGCGATCGCCAAGCGAACGAAAATAAATATATCCCTTATCGGCATGAAAAATTCCCTTAAAAGGCAATGCTCCCAATGACTCTGTTACGAAAACCTGTCCCCTCGCTGGCGCCACCGGTACCCCTGGCAGCAAACTTTTGGTGAATCCATTGGTGCATACCAACAAACGCTCCGACCGAATAACCAGGCCGTTTTCCATGCGAACTTGAACCCCTTGCGCATGCTCCAACCAGTCTATCACCCGCATACCTTCATAAATTTCCACCCCCACAGCGATGGCATCCATCCGCACCGCGCGATACAACAAATGGGTCTGTATACCACCTTCTGCCGGCGCCATAACACCCTTTCCATAAATATGCATGCCCAAGTGCGATGTTCCACAAGCGGTGAACGCCCCATCGCCTTGAATCGATTTCAACAATTCATTCAAGTAGCCCAAAGACCCCAACACGCGTTCGGCCTCGTCCGCTTCTCCCGCAACAAACACTTCCATCCCGCCCGTGGCCTCAAAGCCCAATCGCTCCGCTCCATACCGATTCATCAACCGCTGAATACCCTGAAAACGCTTGTCGTAGAGCATCACAGCCTCCGATTCGGATGTCCGATCGATCTCATCCAACATCTCCCCAGCACTACCAAAACAAACAAAACCGGCATTGCGCAAACTCGCCGCACCACCCATCGCATGGACATCCACCACCAACACCCGCTGATGCGGATAGGTTTCTTTGATTCTCCGGGCCGATTGTAAACCAACCAACCCCGCCCCGACAACAACCCAATCCACGCTATCCAAGCACTGTTGCTCCCAATAGCTGAAGGTTGTCATGGCCAAAAAATTAGTTCATGTAAGAAGCAATCACCGAAGTGTAGGGTTGGGCAAAGGCCGACATTCCACCCCATGATTCACCGTTGATAATCACTTCCTCTTCACCGAGCACCGTACCCACATGGGTTGCAGTTACACCCGCCGCTGTGGCCAATTTTATCAAACGGTCCATGCCCGACTGTGCCACTGAAACCACCACCCTGCTTTGACTTTCGCCAAACAAACCGGCATCCAAACGCAAACCGCGCTCTGTACACAAATCAAAGCCCATTTTACCAGCCATTGCGCTTTCAAAGCAAGTCACAAACAAACCGCCTTCACTCACATCGTGTGCCGATGACACCGCTTGTTCTTTAGACAACGTCTCCAGCAATTGGTGCAGTGCATATTCTTCATCCAAATCAAAAGATGGGCAAGGACTCTGGGATACGCCTTTCACTTTGGCGATATACTGCGAACTACCCAAATCATTGCGGGTACTTCCCAACAAGACAATGGCATCGCCAGCGGCCTTGAAAGGAATGCTCATTCTGTGCGCAGGATCCTCAATGATTCCAACCATTCCAATGGTAGGTGTTGGATAAACCGCCTGTCCGTTGGTGCTTTGGTTATAAAAACTCACGTTTCCACCAGTTACAGGGGTATCAAACTTTCTGCAAGCCTCTCCCATGCCTTCAATGGCATTTTTGAATTGGTAATACACTTCCTCGTTGTAGGGATTGCCGAAATTCAAGCAATTGGTGATGGCCGTTGGCACACCGCCGCTACAACGAATATTTCTCGCTGCCTCAGACACCGCGATTTGCGTACCCATATTGGGGTCAGCATACACGTATCTGCTATTGCAATCCACCGTCAACGCCAAACTCTTGTTCGAGCCCACAATTTTCACAATGGCAGCATCCGATGGCAAGTTGGTAGATTCGTTGATTGTTCCCACCATAGAATCGTATTGCTCATAAATCCAACGTTTGCTGGCGATATTGGGCTCATTGCACAAACGCAAAGCAGCCTCCTTGGCTTCTGTTAAACTCAAATCCGCAACCGAATTCAAATCAAACTTGGCAATTTCTTTCATATATTCAGGCTCAGTCCATGTCCTGCGATACACCGGTGCACCTCCACCCAATACCAGAGACTGAGCAGGGATATCGGCTTCCAACACATCGCCCATAAAATAGCGAACGCGCTCAGAATCTGTCACCATCCCAATGTGGGCATAGGTCAAATCCCACTTCTCCAAAATGGTCTCAACTTCTCTTTCCCTTCCCTTTTCGATGATCACCAACATGCGCTCTTGACTCTCGCTGAGCAACAATTCCCAACCTTTCATGTCGGGCTGACGCATAGGCACTTTATCCAACCACACATCCATTCCCACGTTGGTTTTGGCACTCATTTCACTGGTTGAACAAGTAATACCGGCCGCACCCATGTCTTGCATACCCACCACAGCACCTGTTTCGATAATTTCCATGCTGGCTTCTAAGATCAACTTCTCCCAAAAAGGATCGCCCACTTGCACCGATGGCAAATCAGAAATACTGTCTTCACTCATGTCTTTCGATGCGAAGGCGGCACCATGGATACCGTCTTTTCCTGTAGCTGAACCAAAGATGTAAACGGGGTTTCCGGCAGGACCTGCACCGGCAGAAATACTCTTTCCAACGCCCACAATACCCACACTCATGGCATTCACCAAGTTATTTTGCTCATAGCAATCGTCGAAATACACCTCACCACCCACAGTTGGAATACCAAAAGCATTGCCATAATCGCCGATGCCTTTCACCACGCCTTTCACCAACCATTGCGTACGATCTGTAGCGATATTTCCAAAGCGAAGCGAGTTTAACTGGGCGATGGGTCTTGCGCCCATGGAAAAAATATCACGGTTAATTCCACCCACACCGGTTGCTGCACCTTGGTAGGGCTCGATGGCGCTTGGGTGGTTATGGCTTTCAATTTTAAAGCAGCAGGCCAATCCATCACCTATATCGACCAAGCCCGCATTCTCTTCGCCGGCTTCCGCCAACATTTTCGAGCCTGATTTGGGCAATGTCTTTAACCAAACGATGGAGTTCTTATAACTACAATGTTCACTCCACATCACGGAGTACACCGAGATCTCGGTAAAATTGGGTTGACGACCGAGAATGTCGCAAATTTTGTGAAATTCTTCTTCCAACAGTCCCAACTGTTTGGCTTGTTCTACGGTGGCGGGTTGATGTACCATGTGGCACAAAATTACAACACCCAACGCGGAGGAGAAAATAACTTTTAGAGAGTTTTTAACACTACTTACCCACTTTCTAACGCATCAACAACACGTTTCCAGAAATGGTCTTGCGACGAACGCGGTCTCCCGTCTTCAATTCGTAACGATAGATGTAGTTGTAAAGGCCTTCCTGGCACAATGCACCTTGGAAATAACCATCCCACTCATAACTTCCGTCAGAATCACTGTCGAAAATCTTTTCACCCCAACGATTGTAAATTCTAAACATAGTTGGGTTGGCGCCGCGACCAAAAATCTTGAAGGTTTCATTCCTACCGTCACCATTGGGTGTAAAGGCAGTAGGGACAAACAAATCACAATCGCCAGGAATCAAATTCACAACCACGTCATCGGATGCACTGCCACAAGCATTTGAAACGGTAACAGTGTAGGTTCCTGCCACGTTCACATAAATGACAGTATCGGTTGAGCCTGTACTCCAAAGGATGTTGGTATTGGGCATGTAGGGCGCTACCAATTTCACAATAGAACCTTGACACAAAATGGTATCCATGGGCAATGTTACCATTGGAGCGGTATTCACTCGAATATTGATAGAATCCGAAGCGATACAACCGCTATTATTCACAACAGCACCAAATGTACCTGCTGCAGCAACGGTTTTCACATTGGCCGAAGACCCATCGTTCCACAATACTGTACCGGGGATTGTGATGGTTAAATCCAATGTTGCACCATCGCACAAGGTTGTATCCTTACCCAAATACAAGGTGGGTTTGGGCTGAATGGTAATGGTTTGGGTTGAACTATCAGGGCAATATTGATCGGTAACAACGTATTTAATCTTTATCATCCCTGTAGATGATGGTTGAAAGGTGTTTCCAGTAAAAGTTTGTCCGTAAAAAACACCACCAGCGGTTGTGGGTGTCAGTGTAATGGCTGGACCACCTTGACAAGCAGTTGCTGGCAAACCGGTAAACGAGGGATTTACATTGGGTCTAACCTTAACGATAATCGTATCGATACCAGAGCAGCCATCTACACTCGTAGCTTCGTGAATGATGGGATAATCGCCCACCGCAGCGAAACTTCTAGAAATGGTTTTGGTGGTACCCGTGATACCTCCACCCAAATCCCAACGGAATGATATCAAACCCGGAAATCTGTTGTCAAAGTCAAATTTGTTGCCCGCCAAACATTGAATACTATCATTGATTGATATACCGCTGGAAGGACTCGGCACTACCCGAACCCACATGTTGGCCGTATCCGTACAACCCGTTGGAAGGTTATCGTATAGTGTTTCGCTTTTGTAATGAATGCGATATTTGCCGGGTTTCGCGTACGACTTACTTGGATTCGGAATGGTTGCACTATCGTCATCCGCAAAGTACCACGTACGGATGTATGCGCATTTCGGAATTTTCGCCAATTGGGTATTGTCGTCGAGTTTGAAAATATGTCCTTCAAAACACTGTACCGTATCAGCATTTTTTTCAAAGGGTTTGCTTACGGGACGAGGAACGATAAATATCGACTTGGTAGAGGTAGCTACATCGGTACAACCCAACGCGGGTGATGCGACGAGGTTTACGGTAAAGTTTCCACCTTTATTGTATGTGTGCGTAATATTCACCCCCGTATCTTGGGTACCATCGCCAAAAATCCAAGTGTATTTGATCCATCCAAAGGTAGCAGTACTGGTATTTGTGAAAGTAATCTTGTTCGACTTCTCACAACTGTCTTGGGTGCCTTTGAAACTAAAGCCCATCACAAGATTGTTTGTTTTGAAGCTTACCGTTGCAGATTTTGACGTGAGGTAATCAGGACCTGCGCCATCGTGCTCAAATACGGTTACATAATATTGTGTATTGGGTTTGAGGCCGGTTACTGTACAGTTGTTTGTGATGTTGTTAAATACCACAAAATTGCCTGTCCCTATTTCTTGACCCGTACCAAAAACCGAATTACTCAAGTAGGATGAATTGTCGGAAGGAGTCGCGTTAACCGAACTGCCCTCTTTCATTAAAACAATCCTCCAAGATCCGTTGCCTGATGTCCAGGTCAATTGAACCGTTTTACAAGTGATTGTTCCTGCAGCCAAATTCGATGCAGCAGTGGTTGGCTCTGCACCATAAACAGACACTGCGCACCACGCATTCAAACACAACAAGAGCAGCAGCTTTCTGAGCATCACCAAATTAATTGCCAAAATTACAACTTACAGACAACTAATACAACGACAATGTTGCCATGAGTGTTTGTTAATTTCCTAAATACTGGACAAAAACCCTCAATCAAAGAGCCTTTTTGCATTTTTTGCATCGATATCAAGACTACAATGCGTCTCCAAAATCCACCGATGCGGATAACTTTGGTTTTGCAGACATCGAAAATCGTTGCATCTTCGCATAGAATCACACAATGACAAATACCCGAAGAAAACCCAGTGCTTGGCCTTCTATTATATCGCTATCTGCGGTAATGTTCATGCTGGGATTGCTTGGATTTTCATTGATTGGATTTCAAGGTTTGAGCAAACACTTGATGGAAAGCTCAAGTATCGATTTATACTTTTTGGATGGCACTACCCCTGCCCAAGTAAAGGCCACCGAGAATAAATTGCAGCAAGAACCTTGGGTTAAAAGCACTAAATACATCACACCTGAAGAGGGATTGAAAGAAATGGGCGACAAATACGATGGTGAAATTCTCGCGTTTGCAGAAAATATCGCCCTGCCCTTGAGTTTGGAAATTTACCCTAAATCGGAATACGCCAATATTGCATTTATCGACAAAGAATCTAAGCATTTGCGTACACTTCCACTGATTGAGGATGTGATATACCAGCGAAATTGGGTGGAAAACATGACGGCGAACGTACAAAGACTGCAGTTGGTTTTTGGTGCCGCATCGGTGATTGCGATTTTTATTGCCATCGCCTTGATTCAAAGTGCAACCCGACTCAGCATTTTCGCCAACCGCTTTTTGATCAAGAGCATGCAACTTGTGGGCGCAACCAATACTTTTATCGTAAAGCCATATGTGCTCAATTTTGTGCGACATTCACTGATTGCGATACCCATCGCCATGGGATTGTTATTGACGGTATTTTACGGATTACCCAACCTATTTGAAGACTTTGCCATCATCCAAGACTTCACCAAGCACGTGGCCATGAATGAATTGTTGATTATTTGTGTTTCCGTGTCGATATTTGGATTAATTTTGGCATCGTTCGGCAGTTGGTTGAGTACCCGTCGCTACTTAAGAACCAAAATCGAAAACCTATACTAAGAATCATGAGTGCGTTAAAAAATAAAACAGCTAAACCTGAATCAAAAGTCCAACCGATGTTGTTTGGCCCAATGAACTATATCCTCACCGGGGTTTCAATTTTGGTATTGGTTATTGGATTCGCTTTGATGTCTGGCACAGAAGACATTTACAACAGCACAAAATTAACCGTGGCACCGATTGTGGTGTTTTTGGGATTTTTGCTTGGAATCGTAGCCATTTTCTACAAGAAAAAATCTGCCTAATCCATGAATTGGATTGAGAATTTGATTCTCAGTGTGGTTGAAGGACTCACAGAATTTCTCCCTGTGAGCAGTACTGGCCATCTCATGCTTACCCGCGAATGGATGGGCATGGGTCCAGATGAACACGAAACTTACCTTATCGCCATACAATTCGGCGCGATAGTGAGTGTTCTTACCTTGTATTGGAAGAAGTTTTTCAGCGCCGCTGCCTGGAAATTATACCCAATCTTATTGATGGGATTTATTCCAGCGGCAGTGTTGGGATTTCTCTTCGATGACCTGCTCGAACAAATGCTCAAAGCCCCTTGGATTCCCGGAATCACGTTGATTGTCTTTGGTTTTGTCTTGCTCAAAATCGAAAAACTTTTCCCGCCAGGGAATAAAGAAATTGAAGACCTCAAACCCATAGACTGTATCAAAATTGGATTGTTTCAGTGCTTGGCGATGATCCCTGGGGTAAGTCGTTCCGCCGCCACCATCGCGGGTGGTTTGCAAGGAAAACTAAGTCGGCATGCCGCAACAGAATTTTCATTCTTATTGGCCCTTCCTACCCTGGCAGCGGCGGGCGGGTACAAATTACTGAAGAACTGGGACAGCCTTACAACAAACCAGCTCAACGACATTGTCCTAGGCAACGTCATCAGTTTCATCACAGCCTTTTTTGCCGTTAAATTCTTCATTCAGTACATTCAATCCAAAGGTTTTGCGCTGTTTGGATACTATCGGATTGCATTGGGCAGTATTTTCTTGATTTATTGGTTTTTCATTAAATAACGATGAAACGCGTTATAGGTGCGCTGCTTGTTTCACTGAATTTGTCGGTGACTGAAGGACAGAGAACCTTGCATACATCACATTCTTTGTATCAGACATCGATGTCTGTTGCGCCAAAGCCTTTGGCTTTGGCTAGACTCAAATACAATGGCGGTGGCGATTGGTACAGCAGTAGAACTGCGCTCACCAACTTGGCCAAGTTTGCCAATCAACAATTGCAAACGCAATTCGCCACCACAGAATCGTTGGTTGAAGTTGGATCCTCCGATTTATTTCGGTACCCTTTTATTTTCATGACAGGACATGGCAATGTGGTCTTTTCCGAAACAGAGGCAACGAACCTGAGAAACTACCTCATCAGTGGCGGATTCTTGCATATTTGCGACAATTTTGGGATGGACCCATTTGTTAAACGCGAAATGAAAAAGGTATTCCCCGAACTAACCTTTCAAATAGTCCCATTCTCCCACCCCATTTATCATGGGGCTTATAACTTCCCCTCCGGCTTGCCCAAAGTGCACGAGCACGAAGGAAAACCACCTGTGGGCTACGGTTTATTTTGGGAAGGAAAACTCATTTGTTTTTACGATTACGAATGTGATTTGGGGAATGGCTGGGAAGATCCCGAAGTGTATAAGGACAGTGAAGCCGTTAGACAGCAAGCATTGCGTATGGGGGCGAATCTCATTCAATACGCCTTTACCCAAAAATAATACGTGTGATTCAACAACACAATAAACGCCAAGACAATGGGTGTTTATTGTCGGATAGCCTGTAAGATAGAAGGCCACGCATTCGCGTGGCCTTCTATCTTATTTAACCTTATCAAGTGTTATTTCACTTCACGTATCCATACCTGCGGTACAGCCGCTTCATAATAAAAAATACCGCGGTTCGCATCTTTCTCAGAGGCGAAATCCTTTAAATACACATAGTAACTCTTGTTGCTAGGATCATAAATCTTATACGACAATACGCCTTTCTTGTACAAATCTTTGATCTGTTTGTTTGCTTTGGCTTCTGAGCTGTGTAACCCGGCTACCAAGTAGAATCCTGGCCCTGGTTTCACTTTCTCAATTGCTGGCAATTTAATTTTTGACGTATCGTTGCCCATACCCATGCTACGCATATCCTCCAAGCTGGTGATGGTCGCTTCTTTACTCATCCCAAATCCGCCGTTTCCTTCGCCATCTCCATTTTTGCCCTTTCCAGAGGAATTCACATTGGCACTGCCCTCACCATCTTCTCCTTCACCACCGTTGGCACTGTTCAAATCAGCATCCCCCTCACCATCATTGCCTGTACCACTTCTCGCACCACCACCCAATGCTGCAAAACCAATAAAGGTGTGGAACTCATGAGAATTACCGAGCGCGATACGCTGACCGCCTGTGGGGGTATTGTAGGAATAAGACACTTTAATATCGTCTTGTGGTGAGAAACCAATGTTGGCACCAATTTGTCCGATATCATTGCCACCTACACCCAACCAAAACTTGTCTTGGTACCACATCGAAACGTTGTATTGCACGCGGAAGTAGTTGAAATCATATGCACTGGCATATAGGGCCGGCTTCAACAACAAATCGTCGCCCAAATCAATGTTATAACCCAACATCAAACTTCCTTGAGACTGCATTTGATAAGCCGCCGTATAGTTGTAGTACACGTAATCAAAACGCGGCTTCGTTAAACGTGAAAATGCAAACCCAGCGAACCACTTCTCTCCATTCACGAAAGCCGAGGCACGCAAATCGGCACGGGTCACAGGAGGCGTCAACAGCAACGATTTGATAATTGGATCATTGCCACTGATGTATACTGCCTTAGACATGTCAAAATTTTGCGATAGCGCACCCACACTCACACCCAAGTTCAAGTTGGTTGTACCCGCGATTGGAAATGAATAAGCATACGTAGCATAGGCATTGTGCATTTCTGAGAAACCTACACGCTCGCGCATGTAATACAAGCCGTAGCCCGTGTTCTTCGAAGGCACAGGCATCGCCACGTTCAAAACAGTCGTTTGGGGCGAACCCGGAACGGCGGAGAACATTTTGTTATACAACAAGGTTACATGGCCTTGATCATGGGTATTCATCGCTGCGGGATTGATCAATGAATAGTCCATATAAAACTGGTCAATTTTCGCACCCATTTGGGCGGTCAATCCACCAATGCAAAGGGCCAATGCCGAAATAATGGTAATTTTTTTCATCTTGTGCTTATCGAATCACTTGAATATAACCTCTAAATTCTTCACCGTTGATACGGTTTTTCATATAGTAAAAATAAATCCCGGGGGGCAAATCTGTGTTTTGGTTGTCCACAGCATTCCAATTGTTCTGATAATTTTGGGTATTGAATACCAACTTTCCTTGGCGATCGCTGATGCGCACATCAAACATATCCAATTCGGCCAACTCGGTCAAATCCCAGAAATCGTTCTCATTATCGCCATTGGGCGTAATCAAATTGGGGATTCTCACCAATGGAGGATCCACTACGGTCACCAAGACTGAATCTATATCGTCGCAACCATTTGAGTCTGTACCCGAGATATAGTATGTACGGGTTTCGAACGGACGTGCAATAACAGAATCTCCATGGCCAATATTCAACGTTGAACTATCGGTCCACCAATAATTGGCGGCTCCAGCTGCCCACAATGTAGCACGTTTGCCACGATAAATGGTTGTATCGCTGTACACCACGATGTTCGCAGTTGGGAAAGCCAAGACTTGCACAGAATCGATGGTAGAACAAATGCCTGTAGTACCTTTCACTTTATACCATCCTTTACCAAAGAACTTTTGGGAACGATTGGTGTCAGCAGTGGCTAGCCATCGGATTGTATCTGCACCACTGGCGGTTACATCTATACTATCGCCCTTACACAGAGGCATGCTGCCAGAGTAATTGAAAGCGATGGTTGGCTTGACGATGAAATTAAACGATTGTGTCAAAGAATCTGAACACCCTAGATCATTCTCAATGGTGTAGGTAACATCATGGGGGCCGGCCGTGGTATAAAAATTGGCTTTTGGTGCTGGACCAAAAACTGTTCCTGCACCAAAATTCCATTTGCGTAGTGCAATGGGTCTAACAGATACTGAAGCGGAATCATAAAAACGAATGGTATCAGGCACGCATGTACCTTCGTGATAGAACTTGGCTACAGGTGAGGGATTCACCACATATTGTTTAACCATACTATCGGCGCATCCATTGATTGACCAACCGTACAATTTAACTGTATACACGCCTGAATCCGCATAGCTGTGCGTTGAATTGGTGGCTGGCATTTCAGTTTGCTTATCGCCCCAATTCCATGCAGAATTCAATAAAGTATCATTAGGATCAATACTTACAGAGAAATTAAATGTAAACAGGTTGTTTTTGAAACACTGAATAGAATCATTGGGGGTGATGGTATTGTCCAATGTAAACTGAGGATTGGGCATGTAAAACGAACGTACATTTCCAACCGCAGAATCCATACAACCCTCATTGGTTTTGGCCAACAAGACTACCGAATGTGTACCAGGGGCAGCAAACAAAATCTTTGGCGTTTTGGTAAAGTAGGCCAAGTTGCCATCGAACAACCAACTGTAAGTCATTTTTGCCTCTAAGTTGGGGTTCATCTGACCTGTGCGGGTGAACGCGGTTGAATCGCCAAAACAAACCTCTTTCACTGTATAACCAGCTACAGGTTTCGCATGCACGTACACTGTTAAAGTATCCGTACCAATACAACCGGCATTTGATACCACCGTCAAACGGGTTTTGTATGCTCCTGCCGCGGTGTAGGTATATCTCGCACCATACATGGTAGTGTCTGTTCCACCATCTCCAAAGGTCCAGGTATACGTTGCGGCGTAATCTGGGTTCATGATATTGGTATTGTCTGTGAATACAGTCTCTTCTTCAAAACATGTGTGTGATTGGCTGTAATTCACATCGGGCAATGCATATACGCGAACAGGCTTCACAATAGAATCCCTACAAGCACCTTTTTGTCCTATGTAATTAGAATAGGAAATCAACTTCACATTGTACAATCCTGGGGCTGCGTATTTGCGACTCAATGTCTTATTGGTGCTGGTAAACCCATCGCCCAAATCCCATTTACGGGCAGAGATTAAATCTGGAGCTGCTACTGTACTTTGGTCATCGAACAATACCGACTGGCCAAAACATACGTCTTTTGGATCAAACGCAGGACCTGGTTTATCGTGCACGATGTAATCAAATGTATCAATTGATACACAAGCATTGACACTGGTTACACGCAATAAAACCTTGAATATACCGGCGTTGGCGTAGGTATGCGTGAATGTTTTTGATGTTTTGATCGTCGCCGGTGGACCATCGCCCAAATTCCAATTCCAACCAGTGATGGTCTCACCATTGGCTTGCGAAAAATCCGTCATGGTTGTTTGCTCACCAATACAAACATTGTTCACCGTCTTTAAAATGAACGGCGACGCAAACACCGTTACCATTTGCACCCATGAATCCAAGTTGTTATCAGCATTCAATGTAACCAAACTGATACGATAAGTACCAGAATTGGCATATTTGTGTATTGCGTTACGGGTAGTTTGGCTGTTGGTTGCAGCACCCGCTTCTCCAAAATTCCATTTGTACGATAGGATGGCAGTTTTACTGCGGGTAAGATCTGTTAGCTTGAAAGTATCCGCAGAACAACGACCTGTAAACTTATAAGCAGCGTGCGGCTCCAAGTCGCCCAACAAATTCAAACCGGTCATTCGCTCGGTAGCAGTCAAAATTTTGAAAGTACAACCCAAAGCAAATGTTCCGCCCAAGGTCGACATACTCGTAGATTGGATTTGTCCTTTTCGCGTGGCACTTCCCGTTCCGCCGTGGCTTGCCCAAGTCGCTGAGGAAGTATAACCCAAAATACGCAAGGTAGAAGTTTCATATACGCCATCATCAGAGGCAACCGTATCATAGCGAAGGGTTACTTGGAAGTTCGATGTATTGCTCGCCAATGCAGGGACTGTTCCTCCTACAAAGTGATTGACTTTGGAGTAATTTCTAATTCCCGTAGGCAAAGATCCATTCCCCGCAGCCGCGCCCGTTTTTGCTTGAAACCAAAAATATGTCAGGTTGGCATTCGACCTTGAAAATGAAATTGAAACTGGACGGTAATCAGAACCCATTCCCACCGGGAATGTCATTGTTGTAGAACCGTTGGTCAGACCAATGTGCACTGCCCCATCAACATAACTTGTTTTTGTACCAGCACCCACTGTACAGCCATCGAGTGCACGGAAAGCATTCAGCGATGTTCCAATTTTTACTAACCCATCGGTCAATGTCAATTTGGTTTTGATGTTGAATGTTTTCTCATTGGCATTTCCATCGATGGTCAAAGTGATACCCGTTACATTCATGGTCAACTCATTAACCTGAACACTGTCTACCATAAACTTCATGGATTTACCAACAGAAACAGTTTCGGCGTAATACCCCGTGCTGATGAAAATCACATCTCCTGCGGAGGCCGTGTTCGCAGCCGCGGTGATGGTCAATTTCGACAATGCCGCGGAGAGTCCGCTATTGGCATCGTTCCCAGACTTGGAAACATAATAATCTGTGGCCGTTACTGCTGGCGCAATTGCAAACATTATAACCGTCAATAACCAAGACGATTTGATGCTCATTCGTTTAAAAAAAATCTTCATGAATCTCCAAGAATAATACAAATTTAGTGTATTAGACGCGTTTATGGGCGTTTTCGTTTCCCACAAATACGCTCATGAAGATTTTATGACAATTCCGTTTGACTAAAATGGCAAGTCGTCATCCTCAAAAGGACTCGCTGCATTGTTGGAAGCCGATGAATCAGCCACCGGTGCACCTTCAAAATTGGGCAATGAATTGTTTCCACCCACAGAAGGAGCAGCACCTTGTTTGGTGACATTCCAAGCACGGATATCTGTGTACCAACGACCATTGTATTCACGGCTTTCCACGTCTACAGCGATGGTAACATCATCTCCATCTTTGATATTAAACTTGGCAATTTTATCGCCCCACAAGTTGAAACACACCTTTTTGGGATACTGTCCAGGAACTTCAATGATAAATTCCTGCTTCTCCCAAGTGCTACCGTTCTTTGCATTCCCTGTTTGTTTGGGCAATGTTTGTACAATTTTTCCCGTAATCTCCATATCACAAATCTATTTTTTAGTTTTTCAAATCCTCTTACCATTCACATGAACTAATCCACAAGTTACATACCTTCTTGTCCACCTGCAGGTTTCAAATCATCATTCTGCAATTTTCTCAAGACAGGCTTGGGCTTTTCGATGGTCATCGCTCCAAACTTATAATCAAAATTCACACGCACACCCCACATGTTGATACGCTGTAGGCTGTAAAAATCAAAATCTTGTCCGCTCGCTTTGGTAATAAAGTCTGTTCTGGGGATGAACGGATTGTCCAACCCAAATCCAAATCCACCTTTATCGCTATGAAACCGGCGCTTCAAACCGATCATGTGAAAAAACCAATTGGTTGCAGTGCCCTGCAAGGTGAAAGTAGGGGCATTGAATCTTCCCCATAATTCCATTTGCCAATACTTATTCAATTTCAAACTAGATCGAATACCCGCACTATAGGTAATACCCTGATTTCGAGCACCCTTTAACAGACCTGTATCCTGCCCGCTTCTGATGTCTACCCAGCCCAAACCACCATTGAAATTCACTGACCAGTCTTTACCCTTCCACTTCCCTTTCAAATTGGAATTTACATCAAATCCTGTGGTATAGTTCAACCCAATATTGCCGTAGGTTGTGCGATACACACGATCCTGTCCAACCGAACGAATTGTCTCAATGGCATTTCCAATTCTCCGATGAAACACATTCACACCCCAGCCGCCTGTTGCACCATAACTACCGGTGGATACTTCGAAATTATTTGATACTTCCGCACTCAATCGCGGGTTTCCTGTTGTAATATTCAAAGGGTCAGAAAAGTTCGTATATGGATTCAAATAGAACAAACTTGGTCGCTGAATTCGCTGCGTGTATGTACCTCTTAAATAACCACCTTTGCCCAATTTGCGGTTCACATTCACGTATGGGATAAAGTTCTGGTATGACAGTCCCTGATAGCTTTCTTTGACAGGTAAATACAACACGCCACCAAACTCTGTGGCTTCATATCTTCCGCCCAACTTGAGAGAATACACCGCGCTGGCATTGTAGGTAAATTGAGCATATCCGCCATATACGTTTTGATAATAATCGAATTGATTGTTGCGATCTGTAATGGGCGAGTAGCGATCTGAAACATAGTTAAAACTATCAAAGTGATAATCACTGTTTACCGAGCGCAAGGTAGTTTTCAATCCCAATTCCCAAATCAGTTTTTGATGGAGTGGCTCAGTAAAATCAATTTGGGCGGTGAGTTCATTGTTCTTACCGATGTTCAAACTGACTTCCTTTCTCGTTTCACTACCTGCTTGGTTGTAACGCAAAAACGAATAATCGGTATTGTCTTGGCTTCCACTAAACTGTGCAGAAACACCCAATTCCCGACCCGGTTTTTTGAAAGTTTTGCGGTAGTCTATGTTGGCATCCAACCCCAAAGTATACGTGAAATTATCCGTTGCTTGTCGCCACAAAAAATCGAGTGGTTGATTGGCAAAGCCCGTGGACGTATTTACATCATTGTCTGAATTCCTCATCCGGGTACTGAAAGTGGTACTCACAGAAAGCGCACTGGTTTTGTCGATCTGAAAATCAGAACTCAACGTAAGTCTTGGCCCTCCACCCCAATTGCGGATATCGTTTTCCTGTCTGAGTGAGTATCCAACGCCATTGATGGTATTGTTTCTATTGGTCCAACCACCACCCCATGAGCGCCAAAAGTGTCCACCCAAACGAATGGTGAAATTGGTGGTGCCATTTTGAATGGAGACATCTCCACTTAGGTTAGCGCTCCTTGTCCCCAATCCACTTGAGATGTTTCCCGTCTTTCCTTTTAATTTTACTTGTTTCAGGATGATATTGATAATCCCGGCGGTTCCTTCAGCATCATATTTGGCACTGGGATTCGTGATCACTTCAATTTTATCGATCCCATCGGCAGGCAAAGACCGCAGTGCATCGGCTACGCTACCCGCCATCATACCGGAAGGACGGCCATTGATCAAAACCCGCAAATTTCGGCTACCTCGGATAGAAACATTCCCATCCATATCCACTTCCACCATGGGCACTTTCGCCAACAAATCAGACGCCGAGCCTCCTTTAGACGTAATATCTTGACCAGCGTTATATACAAGGCGATCAATTTTATTTTCAATCACTGGGCCCGACACACGAATCTCAGCCCCTTCCATTTTTTCGGCGAACTCTTCCGTGCGACTCATGTAAATCAAACCACAATTAAATCTTGGATTTTCAGCCGACAAAGTCAATGTATCAGAAATTTCTAAAACGGGATACCCAACTGCTGTTAATCTAATCAAGTATTTTCCATAGCCCGATTTCAAAACCAGTTTGAAATTTCCAGTGGTATCAGACACCCCACCTTCCGCCATCGGTTTATCGCCCAACTTCACCAAGTCCACCACAACCATATTGATTGCTTTAGCCGATGCAGAATCAACCACCTTCCCAATAACCATGGGCATCGAAGCGGATCTTTGCGCAACGGTATTCGCATCATACTGTCCACTCAACAGGCCCACAGAACCTGCAAACACGCCAATGAACAATACCAAACTTTTCCAATTCATCATTTCAACCACAAAGAAACAACGCAATCCCCAAAAGAGTTGTTCAAACAAAAATATTACACAAGAATAATCGGTTAGTTACAAAGAGATTATTTTGCGCGCATTGCTTCCACTGGATTCAATCGCGCAGCTTGAGTGGCAGGAATGAAGCCAGCTACTACCCCAACCAAGGCAGAAACCCAAACGCCCAATTGCGCATCGCCTGCGCTCAGCACCAATACAAATCCGCTGCCCATCGTTTGTTGCAACACCGCATTCAGCCCCAAAAACGTGAGCCAAACAAAGAACATCCCAATAATACCTCCGATGATACACAGCCAAATTGCTTCCAAGAGAAACTGGAATTGAATAAAAATATGCGGTGCGCCTAGGGCTTTTTGAATACCAATTTCTTTGGTCCGCTCCTTCACACTCACGAACATGATATTAGCCACACCAAAGCATCCAACAATCATCGCAAAGCCCCCAATCACGATCCCGATATTCTTAATTTGCTTGAATAATTGGGATACTGCATCTGTGATCATGGTCATTTTATTCACCGCAAAATTGGCCTCCTTACTGGGTTTTAATTTGCGATACTGTCGCATCAATTGCGTAACATCCACAGCCAAATCATCCAAATCCACGCCTGTTTTAGCCTGGACCATGACTTGCGCATTGTCGTTCTCTCGAAAAGAATACATCCCCAAGCCCAACTTCAATGGCAAAAATACCCGCTCGTCTCTCGAATTATTGATAATACTGGTACCCTCTGGCGAACAAACTCCAATGACCCTGCAAACCCTGTTTCCAATTCGAATACTGGACCCAACTGCATTGGCGCCACCGAACAACTGATTTGCAATTGTACTACCCAAAATCGCCACGGGCTGTCCGCTATTGCTTTCCTCTACCGTAAATACACGACCGGTCTCTACAGCTAGGTTTTGAATCTCGATGTATCCATGTGAAATACAAACCACGGTTGTACCATCTAACGTAACACCATTGGCATTTACTTTCTCTTGTCGATCAAAATTGTAAGCCACGTTGGCTGCCCGTTCCTTTGAAAGTTTCGATTCCAAAAAATGAGCTTCATTGGGTGCCGACACCGGCCTACTTAAATATTTCCACCATGGGTAATTGCCTCCAAATTCATCCCAAGGCCACTTTTGCACGAACAATACATTGGTTCCGTACTTGGTAAACTGCTGATTGATGTTCGTTTCCAACGAATGCACTAAGGCGTAAACGGCCACAATACAATAAATCCCGATTGTGATTCCCAACACCGACAATACACTGCGTAGCTTATTTTGACGGATAGCCGATAGCGAAACGCGCACTGTTTCAGATATGAATATACCCAGTTTCAAAAGCTTTTCTTCAAAGGTAGTTTATTCGACTGGCTTCTCTTCGGCCGCTTGGGGGCTGGGCGATTTCTTTCGTTGGAAGGTTTCAAATTCCCGACGATACACAACCCCACCACCGAGGGTATTTCCAGAAACACCATTGGTGGTTGTTCCGCCCTGTTGTAACATAATATTGCTGCTTCGTGAGAACATTTTTAAACGCCAATTCTCATTGCGGGTCATGTATTCCAAGTTGAAATTGAACGGCACTGCCACAGAGTTCACCAACATGGCTACGGTTGGGTCATAGTTGAGATCTAAGCGCAATCGGTCAGACAAGAACCACTCACTGTTTACGAACACTTGTGCATTGCTTGCGGTACCCGACCTGCTCCTCACATCGGCGATATTCACTTGAATTCTCGTAGGTATTCCATACTTGGCGAATAAATCGTTCATGACGGTTGAGGCGATGTTCGATACACTGTTACCAGCCACACCTGCACCACTAATTACATTGCCTGAAGTGGGATTTCCACTCGAAAAGGATGGAGGCAAAAAGTTGCCGAAAATCAGCAAGGCCACTGACTGACGCATCACCTCGTCTTTATCTTGACGAATGCGCTGAATCACCGCATTCACGTCGCTGTTACTACCCGTACTATTGGCCAATTCAGGTGCTTGCAAATCGAATCCAATCTGTGGTCGCAACAAACTTCCTGAGATATTCAGAATACTCACAATCAATGTTGGCGGATAAGAACCACCCGAAGACGCTCCGGAGGTCAACATCAACTGAGCCGGCGAAATGCGCTTTTCTATTCGGCCCGACAAACTCAGATTCGCATTGTATGGATCACCCACCCAGGATATTTTCCCACCTTCATCCAGCGTAATTTTCTGCGTCAATACATTGATCCCCGGCAGTGAGAATACATATTCACCGGATTTAATGGTATACTGGCCGTTCAAGTAAAACCGCTCTTTGTCATCGTACAACATCCTGATATCCCCTGTCCCCCGACCCCGGATCAAATCGCCAAGTTGTTTATCAATTAAAAATTCCGCTTCGAGTTCAGGATTGGCTCTAACAATGATTTCTATGTTTCCCAGACCACTGCTCACGGCTTCCTTTGACTTACCAACCACCACACCAAAATGATTTCGGAAGGTGATATTGCCTGCAACGGCTGTGGCACTTACGGAAGGGTACAAAATACTCAACTTGCTATTTTTGCCCGGCGCCATGTCCACTTTGATGTTGATTTTATCGATAGGACCAGCGATGCGACAAGTACCTGTTCCCCATGCTGTTCCATAAAACAAATCGTTATCATCTTCGGTGGTTTGAATCACCCGGATATTTTTGGCATCATACACATTGAGGTCTAGTGCCAAATCGCGAAACTGATTGTGTGTAAAAGCCAAGGTGGCTTTTGCTGTACCTTTTTTTGCCTCACCGTATACTATGATGGGCTCTGCAGTAAATATCCCATTGGAACGCACTTGAAAAGTAGCATCAAAGTGATACTTGGTCTTTAAATAATCTACGCCCAGCGTCACGCCACGCGCGTTCACATTGCCTTGCATCACCAAATTATTGAGTGGACCAACCATCCGCACTCGCCCATCCAAAGTTCCCGATTGGGTCGTCAATATCCCATTGAAAAACGGCTGCAAAATTGAGGCGGGTGTCTTCAACGGCAAATCCATCATGGCATCCAAAACAGGCTTGGGTTGGTTTATATCTAAGGTCCCAAGGAAAGCAAATTCCTTAAGCGATCCCTTTCTACCGTTGAACTGCAAATTGAGGATTCCCGGTTGCGGACTTTCAGCAAAATTGGCTTCAAAGCTGCCGTATTTATACCCCATGTAACTCAAATCATTGAGGTAATTCTGGCCAAACAACTGTAATCGCCCAAAAGCCGCAACCACTTTCACTTTTCCACCCAAGTGAAAATCCAAACTATCAAAACTTCCCTGTGGGAAGAATGGCGTGAGCAATTCTGGCGTTATGTTGCCCAATTCCACAGTGAATGTATCTTGGTTTCGTTCACTCAATACACCATACATCTCCAAGAAATGCCTTTGGCTATTCACCATCAAATTACTCACGTGCAAACGATTGCCTCGTTTCAGGGTAATGTGCGATGACTGATCCAACTGCCAAGGCTCTTGGTTAATTTGGAAGTTGGCCGAGGTGATTTCAGTGGGGAGAGAATCCCGACTCACCTCACTTTTTGCTTTAAAGTTGACGTTGTATCGGTTCTTTTTATCGTGTAAATCAAACCCCAATCGCATCGCGCCATCAGCCACAGATCCTTTGATCTCAAAACGATCGTACAATGTTTGGCCCACTTGAATCTCTTTCGCGGCAATCAAACAAAGCGCTTTGCCTTTTTCCTCCGTATTTACTTGAAATTTTAGTCGCTGGATGTCTACTCCCTTGAATTCTAAGTCCATGGGACCGAGCACCATATTGACTTTTTCATGGGACTTTTGAAACCCTCCCACGAAGTTAATCGGACCACAACTCAAGCTTGGCTCCACGAAAGTGGAAAGCCAACTTGTTTGGATCAATTGAAGATCAAACTGAAAATCAGCTGGTCTGAATCCTTTGGGGGGTTCAAATCGTTGGGGAACGGCATTGTGCAAGAGTAACTGGGTCACTTCTTTGGTCTGTGCCACATCAAAACCCTCGCTAATACTGCCGTTTAGCCAATCTCCAGAAAATTCCCAACCACCGTTTTCACTTTTTACTACTTGCTGACTGTTACAGAAATAACGCACCGTTCCGTGATCTGCAACCAGTTGATTGATTTCCAAAGTTGCATTGGAATGGGTCAGGTCTTCGCCGCCATAAATTAACGAAGCGCTTCCACTTATGGCCATAGGCAGTGCTTCAAGTCCCAACCCATCAAACTGAACATCGGTGGCCGACAGGTTGACATCGGCAGTGGGTTTATCATTCCAGCCCAAGACCACCGCATCGGCTTCAAATTCAAAGCGAGGATCGGAAGAGTTCACCGTAAGCTCCAAACGATCGCCATCGATGATGGTTTTCACATCTACATTTTTCAAGGATCGACCCATCACAGCGTATTGTTTCAACTGCAAATCGAGATCAAGTTCTATTTGCTGAGGATCAATTCCTACACCTGTCAATAATACGTGCGACTCATCAATTTGGGCATCTACCCCACTGCCGGTTAACATTCCCAAATCCCACTGCTGCAAGTCCCCCTCCAAATCGTATTGCATAACATCAACTCCTTCGGTAAAATCCAAGAACATATGTCCGGCAAAATGACCCGGATTCGCATCCAGATCGCCGTCAAAACTCACATCATTGAGCGAACCGTTGAGTTGACCCGATAAATCAGCGAATTCAATCGACTGAATGGCAGAAACTGAATCTAACTCGTAAACCACTTCCTTGATGTCTGACATCGCCACCCGTGCATCGGTCAAATCCAAACGATATTCGAAATTATCTAGGTCGTGCAGGTTTGAAAGTGTTCCAATTCCTTTGATGCGGGTTTGATCAGTGAGCGATTCAAACAGGAACGACGACACTTCTAACTTTGCCAGCGTGCCAACGGCCCTTCCGTTCACGAACGTTGATAATCCACGGCCATCAAACCAATCGTGGAACACTTGCAATTCTTCCAAATCCAGAACCGATTTGCTGAGTCTAAAGTCGAAAATTACTTTGTGAAACACATCCGCAAAATCACGCATCCCATTGTAGCGCAGTTCCACCTGATCACCAAGTTCGCTTTTGGGGGTTTTGATGCGCATCTCTGAGAAGAGCATATGCTTGCGATCAATGACTGTTTTCAAGGATCCATCAACCACGGTAATCCCACTGCGTTCCTTGAGCGATAGATTCTTCAGACGGGCACCAAACCATGGCTCACCAATAATGACGGAATCCAAATCGGCATTGATGTCCTGAAAATACATGAAGCTGGGATCGAAGAATTTGTCATACGCTTTGGTGGTTTCCACGAAATATAAAAAATCGGTTTTCTCCAATTTTGCGTTGCGCATTTTGATGTCCCAAACCTTGCCCGGTGTTGTATCCGTTGTTTTCGGGGTAAAGTAATCCACCAAAAAATCGATGTTAAAATCGCTCTTGGCGGTGTGGTATCCAAGTTTGAGGTAGCCTTTGTACAATCGCACATCGCTAAACACCACCTCTTTTCGTTTGAAATCGATGTCAGACAAGCGGGCCTGAAACTGTCTAATTTCAATGAGTGTATCTTTCTCTTGGTCGTAGATCCTCAAGCGTTCAAAGCGAATGTTTCTGAGAAAGTCGATTTCCACATAGCCCAATTCCACCTTGGTTTTGAGCTCTGAGGAGAGATAATTAACCATTCGTTGGGCGAGGTAATTCTGAACCCAGTGATTGCGCGACAAAACAACTGCGCTTCCCGTGAATAACAGGAATGACAGCAACATCAGAAGCAAAAACTTCCGTAGTTTTGTGCGCTTATTTTTCAATCTCTCAAATTTAAATTTTGACAGCCCCTCTGAATCCACCGAAACCCAATGCTTCCATTATATTGGGCATTGAGAGCAGTTGCGACGACACAGCAGCAGCGATACTCTGCGATGGCAAAATCCTTGCCAACATAGCTGCAAGTCAAACGGTGCATGAACAATACGGCGGTGTGGTTCCCGAACTAGCCTCCAGGGCGCATCAGAGCAACATCATTCCGGTGATCGACCAAGCCTTAAAACAGGCAGGAATTTCGCACAACGATCTTTCGGCGATTGCGGTTACGCAAGGTCCTGGCTTGATGGGTTCCTTGCTGGTTGGAAACAATGTGGCTAAGGGCTTGTGCATTGCCAACAACCTACCTTTGATTGGCGTAGACCATTTGCAGGCGCATGTGGCGGCGTTGTTTATCGACAATGAAGTGGCCTTACCCATGCTTTGTTTGTTGGTGAGTGGCGGACATACCCAGTTGATATGGGTGGAATCGATTGATCGCATGGAAATCATCGGCAGCACACAGGACGATGCGGCGGGTGAAGCGTTCGACAAGGCAGCAAAGCTAATGGGATTGGGCTATCCTGGCGGTCCGATGGTGGATCAATTGGCCAAAGATGGTGATCCAAAAAAATATGCATTTCCAGATTCTCAAACGGAGGAGTTACACTTCAGTTTTTCAGGGATTAAAACCTCATTGTTATACTTTTTGCGCGATCGACAGAAGGAGGATGCAGACTTTTTAACAAAGGAAATTTCGCATGTTTGTGCTTCTTATCAGCAGCAAATTGTGGCGAGTTTAATGAAGCGATTAGACAAGGCGATATTGCAGCGCCGCCCCGCCTCGCTTGGGCTCAGCGGGGGCGTCTCGGCCAACAGCGCTTTAAGGGAGGCTTTTCAAGCCATGGCAGACAAGCGCAATCTGTTGGCCTACATCCCGGCTTTTGCCTACTGCACCGACAACGCAGCCATGGTGGCCATGGCGGGCTACCACAGGTATCTCCGAGGCGAATTCACCCCGCTGGATGCCACCCCGTTCGCCCGATCCAACCATTGATTATCCGCAGGACCAAAACGGCATTCCCGCATTAATTTGATATCTTCGCAGTATGTCGATCATCCCCACCCCCGAAAACCTCGCATTGGGCCACGAAAGGGCCATTGCCCGGGCCATTAGTTGGGTGGAGAATCAACACCCTGGCGCCTTGGAGCTGCTTGAGCAGCTCCAAGGGCGCACCCCCATTATCGGGATTACAGGTCCGCCAGGCGCTGGAAAAAGCAGCCTCGTGAACGCACTTGCACTGCATTGGAGTGCACAAAACTTGCGCACTGCCATTGTGGCCGTAGACCCCTCCAGCCCTTTCAACCTGGGTTCACTCCTCGGTGATCGGCTGCGGATGCCCGGATTGTTTTTAGACCCCAAAGTCTATATCCGCAGCGTTTCCGCCAGAGGCTCTTTGGGGGGATTGTGCGCCAGCATCATCGAAATCTGCGATGTGTTAAAGCAAGCTCGGTTCGACCATATCATCGTGGAAACGGTGGGGGTTGGACAAAGCGAGATAGAAATTGCCGGTATTGCTGATACCACCGTGGTTGTTACTGTGCCAGAAAGCGGCGATGAAGTGCAAACCCTCAAGAGCGGTATCATGGAAATCGCTGATATTTTCGTGGTCAACAAAAGTGACCGTGAGGGGGCCGACGCTTTTGCCAACCACCTAAAAAAATTGGCCCATTATCGGATGGGGGATGGCGCCTGGGAAGCTCCGGTGGTGAATACTGTGGCTATGGAAGGCACGGGTATTCAGGCATTGAGCGAAGCCATCATTTCCCACCAAACACAAGGAATTTCCAACCAACGCAAATTGCACCTGCTCGCTGAAAAAGCCTACCGACTCATTCAACGCAATCGCATGCAAGACATTTCACTGAGCGACCTGCGAAACCAAATCGCGGAAAATCAAACCACAGAAGAATTCAACCTCTACAGGTTTACCAAAAAATTCGCTTAACCTTTTGATTATTGAACCATTACGGTGGCCACAGAACCCCCGGCTTTGATGGTATACAATCCCTGCGACAATCCCTTCACATCCACCCTCACATCTGTCCCAACACAAACACCGTTTCGAACAACTGCACCCATGTGATTCATCAGCTGCCAATCACCGCTCAATGCACGTCCTTCAGCAGAAATCCAAACCTCAGCCGATGCTGGATTCGGGTATACCCGCAAGGTAGACTTCACAACTTTTACTCCAGCAAATTTATCGAGCAAACTCACCGCACAATTCGTTGAATAAGCCTGCCACTTGCTATCAAAATCGACCATCGCTCGGTTGTTAATCACCGTCTTCAATGGTAGCGTTTGGTATATCTGTACGCGATACTTCGCAAAGCCCACACTGCCCGCCGGATTGGCTTCAAAGGCACTCAAGTTGGCCTCCGGATAATCGATTACCAACACCCTACCTTTTTCAATGGTGTAGGAAGCCTTGGAAGGATAGAACGACAACAACTCTAAGCGCAACAAAGGCAAATTGGCATCCAAGGTATCCACCAATACTGCACGCTTCACCATGGTGGTGCTTACGTTGCGAAAATCCACCCTATATTCCCACTCTTTGCTGCGGAAATCTACAGTATCACCCTGTATGCTCTGCTTCATCACTTCAACCAGCCCGCCGCGGCGCGATAAACTCACCACATCCTTGGCCTCATTGTCTTTGGTATCAGCATCTTTTTGCAAAATCCCAGTGCCTGTCTTCACCGAAAACTCAAATTCATCAGCCAATGCAGCATCCACTGGAATGCGTGTGAAAATCTCCAAATATTGAACGCCAAAAGCAGGCAAATTGCCAATGGCGTAAATAGCCTCTCCAGACACGTAATTATCTGGCTCAGGCAAACTCTGAAACGCGGTGATCGCCACTGGGTGTTTTACATGTACCGTACCGTTGGTCACTGGCGTACCTCCGTGATTCACCACTTTCACCAACACACGAACCTCGTCACCAGCCACTGAACCTGCTGGCACAATTACATCCAAACCCACTTCCATATCACTCAACGTTGGCTGCTGATAATGCCCCAGGGTAACATAACTATAAACTCCTTTGCGAATGCGGGCCGTAGTATTGCCCAAACAAACCGAATACAAATGTTTGTCGGCGAGTGCACTTAACGTGTAATCACCTCCCACCAGCGCGATTGTAAAATGTCCGTTCGCATCCGTAACAGCAAAATTGATTTCACCACTGGTTTTATTCTCGAGACGAATCATGCGTGCCTCCAATCCTACTTCACCGTCGTCTTTGATACAGTTTGAGTTGATATCATAGAATAAATCGCCCACCAAATTTCCTGACTCCGGTTCGATTTTCGAAAAGTACTGTAAATCGGTATTCAATTCCCTAAAATTGCCCCAGATAAAGGCACCATCACCCCGCTGCCCTAATGTAAAGTCACCCGTAATGCGATTACCCGTAAACTGAAGCGTGCTCCCGTTGTACACCAACAAGGATGTACCGTTGCCATTTTTAACAAATGTGCCACCAATCAACAAATCTGTACCAGACCCCATCAAGGTTTTTGGCTCACTCACACTGAAAGAATCAAAGCCCAACGCAGCGCTCCAAGTTCCTTGGAAAATAGCAATTTTTTTACTGCCATTGGCATCTTTGCCCAGTGCCGCAATTTTGCCATCAAACACACCCAATTCCAATATTTCTCCCGCAAAAGGCGAACCCACCCCACCCCAACCACCGTTGGCCGCTGTGTAATAAGCAATGTTCCCGGTAGAAGATCCGGCGAATTTTTGAAAATCCCCGCCAATGTATAAGCGATTGCCAACCACAGCCAATGAGCGAATCACCCCATCAGTTCCTTGGGTAGTGCCGCTGTTGCCCAAGTAAGACCAACTGCTACCGTTATAGGCTGCGATGTTTTGCACGGGACTGCCGTTGACGGTATTGTCGAATAGTCCGGCCACAATCAACTTATTATCGAACACGGTCATCGCGATGATCCCATTGTTGCGCGTATCTACCACACCAACCTCAGGTACCCATTTCAAGCCGTTCCATTTGTATAGATGGCTCACCGGGACATCCGCATCGCGCTCAGCATTGGCCATATAAGCGGCGGCGTACATGGTATCGCGATACAATGCAATCGAATGAAAGTTATATGTTCCTTTTACCGTTTTTACCGGTGCTGGAGTTGTTAATCCTGTGTAGTAGCTCCAATTCACCCCATTCCATCGCGCCATGGTGAAATCATTCACTTCGGCGGTGTTGGTTTCTTCAAACAGTGCCAAATATTCGTTACCTGCAGCAAAAGATGCAACAACCTTGGCGGGCAAACCCGATCCCAATGGTTGAAGCACCTGTGCTTGCGCAGACATGCACAAGACAGAGAATACGATCACTACAAAACGCAGACTCATCTCGTGCAATTTATACCATATGTAACACTTTTTCTTCACTTATTGAATCCTCCATGAATAATGGGCCGACAAACCCGCTGACCAACCCCTTGATTCCAGGGCGGCATTCGGGACATACATGGGACTTAGCATCGATTGCGCATTCAAACGCAACCCGATAGCATGACTATAATTCAATCGTTTTTCAACACCTACGGCCAAACGCAAGCCCATCACCCAAGCGCGGAATTGCTCGGAAGATTGTGCTTTCTGCAGAAGGGTTTGGTAATCCAAGGTTTGTGCACCCGCTGAAATCCCCAATCGATTGGCAGAAACCAATATTTCCGGGGTGATGCTCAATCCTTTTTTCCAGGGAAAATGACCTGTGTAACCCATCGGAATGGATAGCATGGTGTAGGTATTTTGCGATTGGAAAGAGACCTGAGGACCTAGCCCCAAATATCCAAAGATGGGATAATAGCCCAAAGCATCCGAGGTTTGTCCCTGTATAACGGTTGCCGGCATGCTGTCACGAAAATCAAAGCGCTGTTGGGTGCGATTTTCGGCATACGCCAATCCCAATTTCACCGAATGCTTGGCACTCAATTGAAACAACAAGCCTGCTTGTATGCGAGAAGCGCTCAGGGCAAACTCGCCTGTTTTCATACGATCAAAATAATTCTTGTGGATGTAATTGCCATAATCACTCTTGGCACGGTACATCAGACCGGTTTGATTGGCATCTGCACCAACTTCCACAGTCCAACGACCGGGCATCAAAGGTTTGCGCAGGCCTTTACTCCATGACAACGGACCCAAAGTAACAATCTGATCCGCAGTTGCATCATCTGTTTGGGTGCTCCACTGTGCAATAAAATCTTTGGTTCGTGCATCTGTTTCGTAAGCATCGCGATCAGCCACTTGCAAATCATCAACAGCGTTAGAAACAGATTGTTCCGGTGCGCGGTTCAAATGATCGGTGGGTGTTGCTTTGCGCAAAACACGGGCAGATTTATTGAGCGCCTCGGTATTTGAAATACTTGGGGTCTCACTCGATGGTGATGCTTTTTGGTTGCTTGCAGTTGACTCAGCAGGCGATTCCGTTTGGATCTGAGCCACGGTGGGCTTCGCTGATTGATTCGTATTTTTCAGACTCCACTGAACAGCAGCCACACTTAACACAGACAAGAGAACGCCGGCAGCTAACCAATACCATATGAATTTGCTCCGGCGTTCTTTGCGGTCAAGGGCAGCGTCTATCGACTGCCATAAGCCAGCGTCGGGATTCGGGGTAAAATCCTCGAATTGCTGGTTTAACCATTTGTCGATATGTCTATTACTGTTTTCCAGTGTCCTTGTTTCTTTGTTGTTCAACCAATTCTTTTAACAACACGCGTGCCCTGTGCAAAAGACTTTTGCTATTGGAGATGGTGGTACCGAGCGATTCTGCGATCTCTTTGTGCGACAATTTATCGATGGCGTATAAGTTAATAACCATACGATAATTCTCTGGGAGAGACATCAAACATTGAAACACTTCTTCAATTTCCATGAAATCCGACGAAACCTCTACGGAATCTGTGGTTTCATCCACCACGTCAACCACATCCACATGAATGGGGCCGCGCGATGTTTTCCGAAATCTGGAAAGTGCCAAGTTGATAAATACCCGACTCATCCATCCTTCCAATTGCGAAGGATCTTTTAGGGAAGTTATGCTGTCAAAGACCTTGATGAAGCCATCTTGTAACAAGTCTTGAGCATCCGCGCGGCTGTTTGAGTATCTTAGACAAAAACCGAACATTTTGGCACCGTACTTCTCATAAAGAGATTTCTGGGCGATTCGGTCTTTGTTGACACATCCGGCTATGATATCATCGTTGTTTAGCAAGTAGCTTCGGTATTATGACGCACAAAAGAGAAATGGTTGCAAAGAAAAATGTAAAAATGTGAGAATTATGCGTATAACTACTACAGCGACCGCATTTTAGGCCACTTTTGCTTCGTAAATTTGAAATTCTAGTCCCTAATTGTGAGCCATTGTGAAATTTAATAGAAAGGATCTTAGCGATACCGAGTTGTTGCAACTTTACCGCGGCATCCTTAAACCACGCATGATTGAAGAAAAAATGCTGGTTCTACTACGCCAAGGAAAAGTGGGTAAATGGTTTAGCGGCATTGGGCAAGAAGCGATTTCTGTGGGAATGACCATGGCGTTGGATTCAGACGAATACATCATGCCCTTGCACCGCAACCTAGGCGTATTTACTTCCCGCGGAATTCCTTTCGGCAAATTGTTCGCCCAATGGCAAGGAAAAAAATCTGGATTCAGCAAAGGACGTGAGCGCAGCTTCCATTTTGGCACCAACGAATACGCCATTGTGGGTATGATTTCCCATCTCGGGGCGATGCTCGGCGTAGCCAATGGGGTTTCTCTTGCGCACAAAATCAATAACCGCAAGAAAATCTCTGTGGCTTTTTCTGGCGATGGCGGCACCTCGGAAGGCGACTTTCACGAAGCGCTCAACGTAGCCGCCGTTTGGCAATTGCCTGTTATCTTTTTGATTGAAAATAACGGATACGGACTTAGCACGCCCTCCAATGAGCAGTTTCGCTGTAAGCAATTCATCGACAAAGGCATCGGCTATGGCATGGAAGCCATCCAAGTCGATGGGAACAACATACTCGAAGTATACCACGCAGCAAATTATTGGGCGGAAGAACTCAGGAACAATCCCCGTCCGATCATCTTCGAAGCCATCACTTTTAGGATGCGCGGCCACGAAGAAGCCTCAGGGGTAAAGTATGTCCCCACCCACCTTTTCGAAGAATGGGGCAAAAAAGACCCCCTCAGCAATTATGAAAACTACCTCATTGAGGAAGGCATACTCAACCAAGACCTGATCGATGCCTATCGCAAAGAATTCTTGGAAGAAATCGAAAACGGACTAGAAACCACCTTCGCCGAAGAAGAAGTTACCCCAGTTACAGAGGAAGAAATTTCGGACATATACGCACCCTACCATCCAACCAACATACTGCCACAAGCCGCCGACATAGAACCTGGTGATCGCGAATTGCGGCTAGTAGATGCCATAAAAGAAGCCCTAGAGCAGGGCATGGAACAGCATCCATCGTTGGTCATTATGGGACAAGATGTTGCCGAGTACGGCGGGGTATTCAAAATCACCGAGGGTTTCTTAGAGAAATTTGGCAAAGACCGCGTTAGAAATACCCCCATCACCGAAAGTTCGATTCTGGGGGCGGGTTATGGATTGAGCATCGCCAAGCACAAAGCCGTGGTGGAGATGCAATTTTCAGACTTTGTCACCTGCGGTTTCAACCAGATTGTGAACAACTTGGCCAAGAGCCACTATCGTTGGGGTCAAATTGCAGACGTTGTGGTAAGAATGCCAACAGGCGCGGGTGTGCAAGCAGGTCCTTTCCACAGTCAAAGCACCGAAGCGTGGTTTTATCATACGCCGGGATTGAAAATCTACTATCCGTGCAACCCTTATGATGCCAAAGGCTTGTTGTTGCGTGCGTTGGACGATCCAAATCCCGTTTTATTCTTCGAGCACAAATTGCTGTACCGCAGTGTGAGCGGCGCCGTTCCAACATCGCCCTACCTTATTGAAGAAGGCAAGGCCAACGTTTACAACCACGGCGATGATTTTTGCATCATTACTTACGGTTGGGGCGTGCACAAAGCCCTTGAAATCATTGAACAAAACCAATTGAAAGGTAGGGTTGTGGATTTGAGAACGCTCCTCCCCTGGGACCAAGAGACCGTTGTGGCTCAAGTAAAGTTGACGGGAAAGGTGTTGGTTTTGACGGAAGACACCCTTACGGGCAGTATTGCATCGGACATTGCCGCATGGATCTCAGAAAATTGCTTTGAATACCTTGATGCCCCTGTGCAGCGCTTAGGTAGTTTAGACACCCCTGTTCCATTGGCAAAATCATTGGAAGACCACTTTTTGCCATGGCATAGACTGCGTGACACCTTGGATAGACTAATCGCATATTGATGACCAAGTCTCCACAAACCCAAGCAAACGACGAGGCATCGCTGGCGTACTCGTTCGTAAACGACACCAATCAGCACTTATTTCTGACGGGAAAGGCGGGTACCGGAAAAACGACATTCCTCAAGAACTTGCTGCTCAACACCACAAAGAAAACAGTGGTTGTGGCACCTACTGGCGTGGCGGCCATCAACGCAGGCGGAAGCACCATACACAGTATGTTTGGACTTCCCACAAGGGCTTTTGTCCCTACCAACGAAACCGTAGACCCCAATGTAGCCAACAATGCCGTGATGATTCGCGAGCACTTCCATTACAACAAGGTAAAGCGCGATATTTTTCAATCGTTGGAGTTGTTGGTGATTGATGAGATTTCCATGGTTCGGGCCGATTTATTCGATGCCATCGACCACGCTTTGCGGTTCGCCAGAAGCAGTTCCAAACCCTTTGGCGGGGTTCAGCTGTTACTCATTGGCGATTTGATGCAGCTTCCACCGGTGGTTACCGAAATAGAGCGCGGACTCATTTTCCAACATTACAATACAGAGTTTTTCTTCTCAGCTAAATGCTTTCTGGCGCTGGAGATGCTCACAATCGAACTCAAAACCATCTACCGCCAGAGTGATCGAGGATTTATCAATTTGCTGAATCAAATCAGAAGCAACCAGATGGAAAGCTGGGATTATGAAAATTTATCGGAACGTATTCAACCCGATTTTCAACCCGATGAGCCCGGCTGGATTACACTGACCACCCACAATAAACAAGCGGACGCCATCAACGAGAAGGAGCTAGCCAAAATCGAAGCCGCCGAGAAACAATATGTCGCCAAAGTATCTGGAGAATTTTCTGAGGGCAGTTTTCCAACCGAAGGCATTTTACGGTTAAAAGAAGGGGCTCAGGTGATGTTTGTTAAGAACGATACTTCCTACGAAAAACGCTATTACAATGGCAAAATCGGTACGGTAATGCGCATCGCTGGGGATACTCTTTTCATTGACTGTAACGACGGAAAAGCACCCATTGAAATTGAGCGGGAGACATGGAAAAATCTGAGATACAAATTCAATCCCGCCGAAGAAACCGTTGAACAAGAGGAAGTAGGCAGCTTCGAACAATTTCCTCTTCGATTGGCTTGGGCAATAACCGTGCACAAGAGTCAAGGTTTGACATTCGAGAAAGCGATGATTGATGCGGGGAAGAGTTTTGCTCCCGGACAAGTTTACGTAGCGTTAAGTAGATGTACCCAGCTCGACTCCTTGGTTTTGCTCACTGCGATACGCGCACAGAATATTTTGAGCGATGCCCGAATTCTGCATTTCCATGAAAACCAAGCGAAAACCCGCGACTTGTGGGAAATCTTGGAGGAAAAGCGACAGTTGTTTCACAAGCAGCAATTGCTCGAGGTATACAGCGTGCGGGCCATCAGCTATGAGTTTAATGGGATGATGATTGCCATTTCTAAGGAGAAAAGCAGTAAAATTTCCGCCAAATATGCGGAGTTATCGCCCCTGAGATTGAAATTCCAGGAATTGGAAGCCACCGCCCAGAAATTCCAACGCTCGATTGCCCAGATTTTCAAGGAACACGAAACCCAGTTCGAGGCCTTAGAGCGTATGCCATCAGCCGAGGAAATTGAGGAGGCCCAAACTGTGTTGGTTCAGTATTTACAGGACCGATGCACCAAGGCTGGCAACTACTTCGCCGATTACTTGAGTGAGCAAATTGTAGAGCCCGTGCGTAGATCTTTCACGGAGTTACAGCGCGGTGGTAAACCCGTGGGATCACAAAAAATCCGCGACCGAGTGGGCGATTTTCAAACCCATTGCTGGGCCTACATCAAGAAATTATACAAAGTAAAATACGGAGAAACTCCGTTGTATTTGAGCGACGACAAACCTTACGTTCCCGAGGTTTAGTCCAATTGAATAAAAATTGCTGATTGTTGATTCAGCGACCGATACTCGAGACGCCCTGCACAGTAAAATTATTACTTACACGTTGAATCGGAAGTGCATGCAATCGCCATCCTTCACAATGTATTCCTTGCCTTCTACGCGCAACTTTCCTACTTCTCTGCAGGCAGCCTCGGTGCCATAATGGATGTAATCTTCATATGCAATGACTTCCGCGCGGATAAATCCTTTTTCAAAATCGGTGTGAATTTCACCTGCCGCTCCAGGGGCTTTCGTCCCTTCGGTAATTGTCCATGCACGAACCTCCTTCACACCTACAGTGAAATAGGTAATATAGTTCAGCAACTTATAGGCAGCGTGAATCAACTTCTCTACGCCACTTTGCTCCAATCCCATCTCTTGCAAGAACATCTGTCTATCCTCAAAGCTCTCCAAATCGGCAATTTCCGCTTCGATGGCTGCCGAAATCAAAATGATCCCTGCATTTTCACCTGCAATGGCTTGTTTCACTTGCTCAACATAGGCATTCCCGTTGTTTACACTTTCAGGATCCACGTTACACACATAAAGGACAGGCTTTTCGGTCAGTAAATTCAGGTCTTTGACGAGCGCCTTTTTTTCGGGCTCCATCTCCAATGTTCTTGCGTTTTTACCTGTCAACAAATGTGCTTGGTATGCTTCGCTCACTTCGAGCAATTTGGCTGCATCTTTATCACCCGCTTTGGCTTGTTTCTGAATCTTGGCGATGGTTTTTTCCAGCGATTCAAGGTCCTTCAACTGCAATTCTGTGTCGATAATTTCTTTATCCCGAATGGGGTTTACTGAACCATCCACGTGAATGATGTTGTCATCGTCGAAGCAACGTAGTACATGCAAAATGGCATTGGTATTTCTGATGTTTCCCAAGAACTGGTTTCCCAATCCATCGCCTTTGCTTGCGCCTTTCACCAAGCCCGCGATATCCACGATTTCGATGGTGGTTGGTACTAAACTTTGTGGATTCACCAAGGCCGCCAATTTGTTCATCCGAATATCGGGCACCGTAATGGTACCTACGTTGGGTTCGATGGTACAAAAAGGGAAATTGGCAGATTGCGCTTTGGCGCTTGAAACTGCATTAAACAGGGTGGATTTACCCACATTGGGCAGTCCCACGATACCACATTGCATTGCCATTGGACGATTTCTTAGTTTAGGAGGTCACCGATATCCTGCAAAATTTTGCGGGTGAGATTTTCGGCGGTGTTGATGCTGTCACTCTCAGCGTATATTCTAATGATGGGCTCGGTATTACTTTTACGCAAGTGTACCCAATCGTTATCAAATTCAATTTTCACTCCATCGATGGTGTTGATGGGCTGTTTTTTGTATTTCTTCTGGATTTTCTCTAAAATACCATCCACATCGGTACCTGCTTGTAATTCAGCTTTGTTTTTCGACATGCGATAATTGGGATAAGTGGCTCTAAGCGCCGACATCCTTAAGCCCGTTTCGGCCAAATGACTCAAGAAAAGGGCAATACCTGCGAGGGCATCACGACCGTAATGCAATTCAGGCACGATGATACCACCATTGCCTTCACCACCGATCACAGCACCAATTTCTTTCATTTTCTCAACCACATTCACTTCACCAACGGCACTGGCCTCATATTGCTGACCTGCCTTTTCAGTAATATCGCGAAGGGCACGTGTACTAGAAAGGTTACTCACTGTTGGTCCGGGCGTATGTTTCAAATAGTAATCGGCCACGGCCACCAACGTATATTCTTCGCCGAACATTTCGGTATCTTCACAAATCAGGGCGAGGCGATCTACATCGGGATCCACAACAATACCCAAATCACATTTTGCTGATTTCACCGCAGAGGCAATTTGTCCAAGGTGCTCGGGCAATGGCTCTGGGTTGTGGGCAAAATGACCGTTTGGTTCGCAGTTAATTTCTTCGATGGCTTCAACGCCCAAGGCGCGCAACAAAGCAGGCACGGCAATACCACCTACACTATTCACGGCATCCACCGCAATTTTAAACTTCTGAGCGGCAATAATGTCGCGCTTCACCAACGGCAAATCCAAAATCTTTTGGATATGCATCGGCAAAAAATCTTTTTTGGTAATGCTACCCAGTTGATCTACGCCAGCAAAAGCGATGTTATTGCTTTCCGCCAATTCCAAAACCATGGCGCCATCAGCGGCGGAAATAAATTCGCCTTTGTGGTTCAACAATTTTAGGGCGTTCCACTGCTTTGGGTTGTGGCTAGCAGTCAAAATGATACCACCGGCGGCTTTTTCTTCCACCACAGCCATTTCAACCGTTGGGGTTGTGCTCAAACCAGCATCCACCACATCTATGCCCAAGGCGATCAATGTGTTTACTACTAGTTCATGCACCATTGGACCGCTAATTCGCGCGTCTCTACCCACTACTACTTTCTTGCCTTTTTTGGCCGATAAGACCCAGGCACCATAAGCAGCAGCGTATTTGACAACATCAATGGGCGTCAGGTTTTCACCGACATTCCCACCTAGCGTTCCACGTATTCCAGAAATCGATTTGATGAGCGTCATAAAAGGACGGCAAAAATACGGCTTTTTGACCTGTTTAGGGCAGATTTTTCATTGTATTATTCACAAATGACCATTGTCGTTTGGCGGAAATCACATAGAAATAAACACAAAACTTCCGGCGTTAACCAATAAATTTGTGGCATGCAACCCATCATTGAATGCGTACCGAACTTTAGCGAAGGGCGGAACTTACAAACCATCAAGACAATAACCGATGCTATTGAAACCGTTGAAGGCATTAGACTTTTGGATGTTGACCCGGGAAAAGCCACCAACCGCACGGTAGTCACTTTCGTAGGTTCACCGGACGATGTCATCGAGGCCGCATTTCGTGGAATCGCAAAAGCCGCAGAAGTCATCAACATGCAGAATCACAGCGGAGAACACCCACGCATGGGCGCCACCGATGTATGTCCCCTCATACCCATTTCGGGCATCAGCATGGAAGAAACTGCAGTGTATGCCCAAAAATTGGCCAAGCGTGTGGCGGAAGAACTGTCCATACCCACCTATCTATACGAAAGTGCACAAACCAATGCTGCGCGAAACAATTTGAGTGTGATTCGTGCCGGCGAATACGAGGGATTTTTCGAGAAAATTAAATTACCCGAATGGGCGCCTGACTATGGAAAAGCCGAAATGAATGCTACCGCTGGGGCAACGGTCATTGGAGCGCGTGACTTTTTGATTGCGTACAATGTAAACTTGAACACAAAGAGCACCCGCATCGCCAATCGCATTGCATTTGACGTGCGCGAGGCAGGCCGTGTAAAGCGCGAAGGCAATCCCTATTCTGGCAAAATCATGAATGACGAACAGGGTGAACCCATACGCATTCCGGGCAAGTTGAAAGCGGTTAAAGCCATTGGATGGTATATTGAAGAATACAACATGGCCCAGATTTCTATGAACCTCACCAATTACAAAATCACGCCTTTGCATGTGGCTTTTGAGGAAACCCGCAAAGCGGCCGATGATCGCGGGGTAAGGGTCACCGGTTCTGAATTGGTGGGATTGATTCCTTTGCAACCGATGTTGGATGCCGGGAAATATTTCCTTGAAAAACAAGGCATGAGTTCCGGAGTGAGTGAGGCTGAATTGGTAGATTGTGCGATCAGAAGTATGGGATTGAACGAATTGGGTTCGTTTGATCCAAAGAAGAAAATCATTGAATACCTGTTGCGCGACGATAAGCAATCTCGATTGGTCAATATGTCGGTACGTGGTTTTGTAAATGAAACCGCCAGTGACAGTGCCGCGCCGGGTGGCGGAAGTATTTCCGCACTCACGGGCGCTATGGGCGCTGCGTTGGGCACCATGGTGGCCAACTTGAGCGCCATCAAAAAAGGTTGGGAAGACCGTGTGGGCGAATTTTCACCATGGGCAGAACAGGGTCAGTTACTGAAAGACAAACTTGTTGCGTTGGTGGATGAAGACACCCGTGCGTTCGATGCAATCATGTCGGCCTTCGGCCTCCCAAAAGATACCGCAGAGCAAGTAGTCATCCGCAAACAGGCCATTCAAGACGCGTCGAAATACGCCACGGAGGTACCATACCGCACCATGCAAACGGCCTATGAATGTTTGCCTTTGCTGAAGCAAATGGCTGAACATGGCAATCCCAATTCCCTTTCGGATGTGGGTGTAGGTGCCTTGTGCATCAAAACCGCGGTTCGCGGCGCTTGGTTGAATGTATTGATCAACGCGCAGGGGCTTGCGGATAAACCATGGGCCGACAACATTGTGGCTGAGGCAAAGGCCTTATTGGCTAAGAATCATGTGGCTTGTGATGAAATCATTTTGGGCATTGAAGCCAAATTGAGTGCTTAATCATTCAGTCTATTCGTTGAAAAAGCACTTGCCAAATCGCCATTTACGATTCCCACTTTGGGTCATTGGTACATTGTGTTTTTACATTGGCCATAGTAGTGCCCAATATGCCCCGGCTGCCGGGCAGCCGGGGTCGACCGCTTTGCGGTCCGACAGTTCCTGCTTCATCAATTGGGCGAAGCGATGCAGTATTCAAAGGGGACTAAAGCAGATTAATTTGCCTGATTCTGGCTTTGCCAACGTGGGTACGGCGGCCGGGGCCGAAGGCCCCGCCGCCAGCAACGGTGTGGTCTCCCTTGGCGACGGTGGCATTGCAACCCTCACCTTCGATCCACCCATCACCAATGGCGATGGCTTCGATTTCGCCGTCTTCGAAAATACCTTCCTCGATACATTTTTGGAATTGGCCTTCGTGGAAGTAAGTACCGACAGTCTATCTTGGGCACGATTCCCATCCAAAAGCCTTACCCAAACACAAACACAAACTGGGGCCTTCGGATTCACACAACCCACCCAAATTCACAACTTGGCAGGAAAATACCGACATCCTTTCGGAACGCCGTTCGATTTACAAGACCTAGCCATGATGAGCAACATTCGCATCAACGAAATCAAATATGTGCGCATCATCGATGTAGTTGGGAGTATAGATTCTATCCTTGGCAACAAAGACAGTGATGGTCGAATGATCAACGACCCTTGGCCCACCCCATTTCCGAGCTCCGGCTTTGATCTCGATGCCGTGGGTGTAATCCATCAAATACCCTTGAATTCAACCAGTATATTCAAGTCCAAACCTTTGCTGGGATTCGACCCCACATCACAACAATTGGTGGCGAATTCAGACCAACCACTTTGCGTTTCCATTTACAACCTGCATGGGCAAATGATTCAGAACTTGACGCTTTCGTCCAATAGCACCCATCCAATAGACCTTCCTGCCGCAACCTACATTCTCCGCTGTCAGAATCACTCCATCAAAATCATCATTACCTCAACCCGCTGATCGCCACGTTGTATCACCAATGGGTACATTCCTGCCGACAAATCCCATTTTCTCATCGCGATTTCATCAAAATAGACCCCATCTTCTGGGATGTTCCAAGTACGCTCGTACAATCCGGATTGACCAAGGATGGTATACATTTTCACCGTAACAACATCCCCTTTGCGGGCTGAGAATTTATAGACCGCTCGGTCCGTGGTTGGATTAGGGAAAACATAGGCATTCAATTCGTTTTGCTGAGAACGCAATACCGCCTCAGAAACATCAATCAACTGAATGCTAGAATCTCTGCAACCGATTGAATTTGTTGCTATTAACTTCACTTTGTAATTTCCGTTGGTGGTGAAATATTGTTGCCAAACATTCCCTTGTCCTTGAGATACTGTTGCATCAGGATTTTCGAACTTCCACCGGAAATCGCGATCCACCGGCACATTCAGTGTATCCAATGCTGCAAATCGCCATCCCAAACGCTGTTGTAAGGCGAATTCACCGTATGAAAAATCCGCTTTCACCTTGGGAAGCACCTTAATACTTTGGGTATAGGCCGTGTCTTTACAGCCCTTGTTCACAACAATGCAACGCGCCATATAATTACCGGGGTTGTTATACAAATAAGTGGGCGATGCCAATGCGGAAACACCCATACCATCGCCAAATTGCCAATCGTAACTCATTGGTTTCCCATCGGCATTGGTGGATTGGCTCGTAAAATTAACAGGAAGCATTTCCGCGCAGACCACGGTAGCAGACGCCCGGATTGCAGCCACTGGAATGGAATTCACATCTATTGTAAAACTAGAAGAATCCGCACAGCCCAACACCTTCGTTTTTAACACTTGTTTGATACTGTATTTGCCAAAACCTGGATAAGACCACAGTGTATCGCGCTTGCCAGATTTTAACGCCAAACCCCTATTCAATTTTCTGCCGTCACCAAAGTTCCAAGCGGTAATCACCCCATCGTTTGGATCCGCATGATTCAAGTAAGCATCGTTGATCGTGAACGATTGTCCTTCACAAACTTCAGAAGCACTACCTGTAATTTGCGACTTGGGTGTTAAAAAGACCGTTGCCATTTGATAGGTCGTATCGAAACAGCCCACCGAATTTTTTACCACCAACTGCACATTGTATTTACCATATTGACCGTAGTTGTGTTTGGCATCCAAAGCATCCCAACCTGCGTTTCCATCGGACCAATTGTAATAACTCCAAACCGCACCACCACCGGATGCAACTGGATTACTGCTGGTATTAACCACCTGAAACACGTTGCCTTTGTCGCACTGCAAAGGTTTGTCAAACGCAAATTTTGCCAGCGGATGTCCGTTCACTTTAACAACAACAGTTTCTGTATCCAAACATCCGTTGATAGAGCCTACCCTCAACTGAACAGCATGGCTGCCTGCCAGTGAAAATTGCTGCTGAAACGTGGCCGACGTACCTGTTTTCGATGGATTCAGTGCCGTCCAACTACGTGAGCTGATAGACCCATTGAAGACCGTTGACAAATCTTGAAACACAAATGAATTGCCCTTCAAGCAAGGAACATAAGCAGCGTCGTAACCTATTGCAGCCACGGGCTTTGCCCAGACATCCACCTTCACAATCGCAGTGGTATCAAAGCAACCCCGGTTTTCCAAAATCGCCCAATAATCCCCGGTATCCTTTAAATACACAGGATTAAAATTCAACAAACTGTCCTTGATCAATGGCGTAGCTGGATTACCCCCTTTGAACCACTGATAATTCACACTCAATGCACCGGCATCGCGGGCGGCCAGCACCAATGCTACGCCTTCACACTGGGGTGTATTACCCGTTTTCACCAAAGCTTGGGCCGATGGCATTTTCACAACATCCACAAGGGCCATTTTAACCAAACTATCTTCTCCTGCATTGAGACGCAATTTCACATTCTTGAAACCGCCCGAGGAATATTTCACTGTCCAAGGTCCAGTTCCAACGGCTTTGGAGGGAACAGCCCCCACACCAAAATCCCACTCGTACAAACCAATCAAACCCTGAGAAGAATCTGTGAACACAACCGATTCTCCCGCGCAAATCTTCTTGCGATCCACGCCAAAAGCCACTGTGGTCTTTTCAAATACCAACGAAAAATCTTCGGCCTGTCCATAATTGCAGGTCCCACATCCTGTCGTGTCAATGTTGTTGTAATCGCTTATCACCCGCATGCGCAACGCTTGATTCAGTTGCATTTTAGCAGGGGTCTTGATTTTCACTTGGGCGTATTCTCCAGGTTTGGCACTGGTCTGTGCACTCACCTCTCCCTTGAATGCCTGAAACTTGCCATCGTTGTTAAAATCCATAAACACACGAACATTTTCACTGTTGTACAACCCCACTTTTACCTGAACTGTGTAATCGGTATTGGGCTTCACGCGGAAGACTTTTTGGGCCGACATATCCAATAGTTCGCCATCGTCGAAGTAGGTGCCCGATTCAAAATGGTTATCGGTTAGCTTTACATCAAACACACCAATGCCGAAATTCGATGTCTGAAAACGGGTTTTTGAATTACACGTCGCAGAGACCGCCGCAGGAAAAACCCTTACCCACAAACTCTTGGTTTCTGTGGCGTTCGATGTACAACTTTTGGCAGCTAGCGAGATGGAATACACACCAGGTTGATTGAATTTTACCTCGGGTTGCAAACTGTTTGAATCACCGCTCACCCAGCTAAAGTTGGATGGTTTAATCGACCATGTTGTTGAGCGAATCCCATACACAGATGCCGGTATTTTCTCCTGCAAACGCATCACACCACCTACGGTAAAAATGGAATCGTACGATAGCATTTTGGCGCGATATGTTCCCGAGCCATCATCAAATAGCGGGCTCTTCCAAACACCCCTGCCATATGTGCTGGCGTAGACAAAACTATAGTCGCGGCCCAGCGGAGAGTGGTAAATATCCAAATCAGAAACATCCATCCACAGTGGCAATTGATTGGCAAACTCGTTCAGGCCATAGCTACTTCCCGAAACTTGGTTCATGTAATATACGGCGCGATCGGTCCCCACGTACAAACCCGCTGGCGACGCGGTATGGTCAGCCTTGAGCACATTGATCACGCCCCAATTAAATCCTGGGTAAGCCGTTTTATTGAGCGATGCCAATGCCGAGGAGTTCCAGGCTGTGCCATTGTTGTTACTCACAAACAAATCCGTTGCGCTCGCCCCGTACAACTTGGTACTATCCAAAGGATCTGGTTCCATGATTCGCAGCGAAAACAAGGTCGAAGGAGGGGTAATATCTACCCAAACCGGCACCGTTGCTTCCGCATTTCTGGTGAACATCAACTTGCCATCGCCCCGGATAACATAAAGGTGTCTTGGATTCGACTTGCTGCTTTTTATCTGTCTAACAGAACCCGTCCAACCCGAGGAAATGCGTGTCCATTTGATTGTTCCTGCCGATTTCACACTATCGCACCGCCACAGATTGTTATAACCCGCAAACATCCGATTGGGATTGCCTTCTTGCAATACAAACGGCGTTAGCCAACCGCCACCTTCGGTGATTCCATTGGTGCCATTGGCCCCGATCGTGGTCACATTATTCTTTTCGATGGCCCTGTAAATCCGCCCAAACACATAAGAACCATATACGTAGCGCTCATCGGTTGGATCCACCGCGCAATCCATGCCATCACCGCCATAATAGGTATAAATCTCGCCATCGTGGTGTTGCATTGATCCGTTGTCTTGGTATCCATGAGCCCCCAAATCATCGGTAGTTTGTGCTACAGCAAGGCGATAAATCTGCGAATTATTGATCCCATTGGTGATGTTATTCCAAATCTTTCCGCCATCTCCTGTGAAATAAACACCGCCATCATTTCCCGCAAACAGGGTTCTGCCAGTGATATTAAATTCTCCACTGTGTTGATCGGCGTGAATATCATCTGCGCTTCCACTACCAACCCAGTGACCGCTCACCTTGAAGGTGGCACCCCCATCGGTGGATTTCCATACATTGATGCCAAACGCATAGACCACTTGCGCATTTCTTGGATCGGCCGCCAAATCCAAATCATACCAACCTTGACCAGACCCATCGTTACCCAACTCGCTGTATCCCAAAATATTGGCCGGAGTGGTACTTCGATTGACAAACGTAGTACCGCTGTCGATTGACATGTAAAATCCTTGAAAACGAGACCCTGAAGCAATCAAAAAATACACCCTTCCGCGATCGGCAGCGGTAACGGCAATTTGACCCCTTTGCATTCCGGAGGCCGGCACGCCGTTCGTGATTTGCGCAAAGGTCAAACCTGCATCGGTACTGCGATAAAAGAGTCCGTTGGCCGTGGCATAAACATAGTTTGGATTCCCAGGATGGTAGACAATATCCATGAAATTGGCCGAAACCGATACGCGCGTCCATGTCCCCCCGGAGTTGGTGGTTCGATATACACCCCCGTTCGTTGCCGCCAATAAAATCGCTGTGTTTTTGGGATGCATGATGAGTTTTCCAACCGTGAGATTGCCCATGCCGGAATTTCTAACGACAAAGGAAGTTCCGCCGTTGGTTGACATCAATACACCGTATCCTGGCGCATCGCCCGCATCGCGGTCACCTGTTCCGATATAAAGTGTATCAGGATTTTTGTGCGATAGAACCATGCTGCTCACCCCCAGCGTTAATGCAGGATTTGATGGAGCGGAAGACCCAACACTGAGTCCGTTACCGGCGCCCCAAAGTTGCTTCCAAGATTTTCCATAGTCTTTGGTTTTCCAAACACCACCTTGCGGAGCAAGTGCGAAAAACGTATTGGTATCGGTTGGATGAAAAGCAATGCCATTGATTCTACCTGTACCTGTGGGTTGCGACGTTTGGTTGTAGGGGTGTTTGGTTGGACCAACGGGTGACCAGCGTCCGGAAGTAGCACACCAAGTTGCGGGCGTTACGGGGTTTCCGGCGTTCAGTCCTGTGAGGTTGGTTCCGCCTGTAGGCGATGAGCCTGATCCGCTGCTACCTCCAGAAGTACCGCTTCCCGATGAACCAGTTCCAGAACCACCTGAGCTGCCGGTGCCCGAACTTCCTGATCCTGAGCTACCTGATCCACTGCCAGAAGAAGTATTACTTGCCGATAATTCAGCCAAAACACCGTTGGGCCACACCACATTCCCGCCTGCGTCGAGGTGGTCAATCACACGGGCCTCCCAGCGCTTAAATACTTTATAACCTTGTCCTTTGTCTGGTACCACACCCCCAAAATGGGCTTCAAATGCGCGTTTTACGGCGAAGTAATTGGGCTGAGGTGATTGCATCAATTGCACCCACAAAATGGTGGTGTCGGTTTGTGGCATCTCCATCGGCACCGCGCGAAGCGCGGGCCGATGGAGACTACTCGCAATTGGAGTTTGAGCAAAAACCCCAGACAACAACAAGAAACTGACGAGCAATAATTGGTAACGTTTCACCATTCAATTGTTTGTAAAATGTAAAGAAGCAAATTACAGAGAATACCCCGTGTTTCAAAACCACAAAGCACAGATACTTTGGTGAATACGTAATTATTTCAGCAAGCCCACCATGTCGATGGTGCGCAAAAACGGACCTTGCACGTTATTGGTCAACACCACAAAGCACTTATCCTCATCCAAACATCTCCAATAATAGGTCCTAAAACCCTTCCACCAGCCGTTGTGAAATGCCCATTTCTGTCCGTTAATCCACTTCACTCGCCATCCATTTGCATAAAACGCATCGGCGCTCACTACGGTTTGGGGTGCTAACATTTGATTCTTGGTATCTGGATGCAACAAATAATCGGTTCTTAACATGCGATCGATCGCCAACATCTCAAACACATTGGAATAGACACCCTTATCGCCCATTGCCCCATTGAAGATATTATCTGCAAATACCCGCTTTTTATCATAGCCCTGCACCGTATAATTCACCAACCCCAACGTATCAAAATTGGCCAAGTGCGAATATTTCATGCCACTGGGATTCATGATGCGCAACTTCACAAACTCCCTAAAATCCATACCCGTCTGACGCTCCACAATCAACGCCAACAGCGCATAATTGCTGTTACAGTAATCGTAACGGCCTGGTTTGGCAAAGTGATTCACTGGTTGGGCATTGAGCAATTGAACCACATCATCGTTGGTTAGATGATCCTTAGGATTCTCCCAAGCCTTCATGTTAAAGTAAAAATAATCGGGCAAGCCGCTGCTGTGGCTGATCAAATTTTGGAGCGATAGGTTTCGTCGCGTCAACTCAGGGATATACCAATGTACACTGTCGCTCAATTTCAAATACCCATCTTGCACCAACAACATCATCGCCATGCCCGTGAAGGTTTTCGATACACTGGCCAATTGAAACAAATCCGCTGGCTTTAAAGAATCCAACTGCGAAAACGTGGCATAGCCCATCGCACCGAAACACAAACTATCATTTTTATGAAACAGATAGGTACCATTGAAGATACCCCATCGATACATCCGGCGAAAAAAACTGTCGATTTGGAATTCGGTGGTGTCGCTAAAACGCACATACTGCGACATTTCATAAGGATCACGCACAGGTTTTTTGGGAGGATCAACGGCTGCCATTGCAGACCCTATGACCCAAAGGGTACAACAAAGGAGTAGGTATTTTCCCAAAAAGCGCATACCGACAAAAATAACCAGGAGTCAAACCCCGTGCCAACAAAGGATAGGCAAGTTACTCACCCCAAAAACGAGTGTCCTTTTGAGTAAAATTAAGGTACTTGAATGATTTTGTGCGTTTGAATACAAATACGCCACCGCGGATTTGCTTTGACAAAATCAATCATTTTGGGCATCACTTTATCGCGCTTATCCCATTCCGCTTGTAATAGCAATGCACAATCCTGGTTCACTGTATTGGCCCACTGCTCGGCCCATTGAAAATCAGAATCATTGAAAACGATTACTTTTAACTCGTGAGCCCTTTGCATCTCTGCCTCCACGGGCTGTTTAAACTTCTTGGGGGATATACAAATCCAATCATAATTCCCTTGTAATGGATATGCCGCGGATGTTTCAACATGCACTCGATACCCTTTGCTTTTCAGTGTATCCACCAAAGGATTGCAATCATACATGGCCGGCTCACCGCCCGTGATCACCACCAACTGTGCTGGCGTTTGGGCAATCCAATCACAAATTTCATCCGTACCACACTCAGGATAGCCTTCTGTTGGCCAACTCTCTTTTACATCACACCAAACACAGCCAACATCGCATCCCGCCAAACGAACAAAATACGCCGGTTTTCCTGCATGAACACCTTCGCCCTGGATGGTGTAAAAATGTTCCATCACAGGATATTTCATCATGCAAATTTGGCTTTGTATACTTCCAAGGTATTCATCATCAACCCGGTGATTGTCATCGGCCCAACGCCCTTCGGCACTGGCGTGATGGCACTGACTTTAGAGAATACCGCGTCGTAATCCACATCTCCACACAATCTCCAGCCACTCTTGCGTGTAGGATCATCCACACGGGTGGTTCCCACATCAATGATCACAGCACCTTCTTTTACCATATCAGCAGTTATAAATCCAGGCTTACCCAACGCCACCACCAAAATATCGGCCTGTTGGGTAAAAGAAGCGAGGTTCTGTGTACGGCTGTGACACAACGTTACCGTTGCATTGCCATAGGATGCGGCAGCGGACAACAACATGCTCATAGGACGACCTACAATGTTACTCCTACCTAAAACCACCACATGTTTTCCGTTCGCCTCGATACCATAATGTTTCATCAAAAGGGTGATCCCATAAGGTGTTGCAGGCTTCACACCAGCTTCGTCGCCCTTGGCCAATTTGCCCATATTGATATCATGAAACCCATCCACATCCTTGCCTGGCAAAATGGCTTGGGTCACTTTTTCTTCTGAAATGTGTTTCGGCAACGGCAACTGTACAATCAATCCATCAATGGTTTCGTCTCGGTTAATTTTTTCAATTTCTTCCAACAATTCCGCTTCCGAAATCGTTGCTGGAAAACGGCGAACATCACCCGCAAAACCAACCTCGTCACAAGCGGTTTTCTTCGCCCCAACATAGGTTTGACTTGCACCGTCCTCACCCACCAAGATCGCTACCAAACCCGGTGCACGATGTCCTTTGGCTACATGAGCCCTTACCTCTTCCGCAATTTGCAATCGAATGGATGCGGCAGCCAAGCTACCATCTAGTACTAATGCCATAGACTACAAAAATACTAGGTATCGGCGTAACTACCCCAACCTATTACAGAAATTGCACAATCAAAGCACCATCGCCGCCCTCTGCTTCGGTTTCATGGTGATAGCTCCGTACGAAGTTCACTGATTTCAACAATGTCTTGAGTCCTTTCCGCAAAATCCCATCGCCCCTGCCATGAACAATCTTCACCTGGGCATGTCCCAATGAATACCCCTCTTCCAACCAAACCAATACTTTTTGCGTGGCCTCTTCCATCCGCTGACCACGGACGTCCAAACTCGTTTTATAATTCGACTGTCGCTCCACCCACTGATATCCACCGGTAGCGCCCGTCTTCTGAGATTTGCCACCCACCTTGTTCTTGCTCAGCATCAACTCCGATATTGGCACCCACATTTTTACCACACCAAACGCCACCCATACTTTGTCTTTTTTTACATCCAACACCTCACCTTGCGCCTCAGTGGCCAAACTTTTCACCAACACCCCGGGCACCAATTGCTTGGGCGATGTGATTGGCAATGTATCCGCCAAATAAGATTTTTCCGGTGCTGTTTCCACTTTCCCGGTTCCTGATTTCTGCACAGTGCCCAACTTTCCACCCGCATTCTTGGGCGATGTAAAATCGATGGCACCACGCAGTCCTTCCAATTTGCCCGCACCCACAACCGCACCAGTTTCAACCGCTGTTTTGTATGCCCCAAGTTTCTGTCGCGCCTTCAACGTAGCTTCCTTTTCCGCCCCATGTTCTCGAATGGCGCGTATCGTATTTTCGATTTGCTGGTTGGTATCGGCCAATAATTTCTTGGCTTCATCCCTCGCCGCAGATATAAATTCTTGTCGCTTCGACTGCAGCTTATCTTTCAATTGCTGGTACGATGCGGTCAATTCCTCCAAGTGTTTTAATTTTTGCTCATAGGTCTGCACTTGCTGCAACAACTGTTGATTCTGCCGCTCCAACGTCAACATCAAATCCTCGGTTTTGCCCATTTGCTTGCCTGCCAGCGTTTTGATTCGCTCGATCCAAGAGGTGTCAAACCCCGTTTTTCGCATCAATTCCAACGCAAACGACGAACCCGGCTTCCCCACCACCAAATGATACAAGGGTTTCAACGCATGGGCATCGTAGGCCATCGATGCTTGCACAACTTCCGAATAACCCATACCCCATTCACGCAACTGAGAAAAGTGCGTGGTAGCAATCACGAAAGATCCTTTTTCCAGTAATTGTTCCAAGACCGCCTGGGCGATGGGCGCGCCAAAACGAGGATCCGTTCCCGCACCAATTTCATCCATCCCTATCAACGATCGGTCCGAAGCATGCTCCAACAAATTCTTCAAATGCTGCAAGTGTGCACTAAATGTACTGAGTCCCTGTTGGATATCTTGACCGTCGCCACAGTCTATGCCCAAATAATCAAAAATACCGAACCTACTCTCAGGATCTGCCGTTACAAACAAACCGCATTGTACCATGTACTGCATCAACAACACCGTTTTCAGCACCACCGACTTACCACCCGCATTGGGACCGCTAACCACCATCACCCGCTGCTCATTGAGATCCAACGACAAGGCGATGGCTTCTTTTTTCTGTGCTTTTAATTCTTTGCGCAATACAGGGTGATAGGCCCTTCGCAGCGAAACCTGAGCCCCTTCACTCACTTTCGGGCGATGGGCACCTTCGCGCGCGCACCAGTCCCATTTGGCCAAAGCGAAATCCATCCGCACCAATCGGTTCATCCACTGCTGTAAATCAACCTCAAAGGGCGCCAATTCGGCCGTCACCATCCTCAGAATTCGCTCGCGTTCTCGACGTCTTTCGGCAAACAACTCCTTGAGGCGATTGTTCATCTCCAACATCTGAGTAGGCTCAACATACAGTACTTTTCCGGTAGCTGAAATGTCTTTCACAAATCCCTGAACCCTGCGCTTAAACTCCGCCAAAACCGGAATAACCAGTCGCTCCTCACGCACCGTAACATCCGTCTCTGCCGTAAATCCCTGTCCTTTCCACTCCCGGAAAATACCGCGCATCACATTCCGTGCCTCGCCTTCTAAGCGATTGATCTCTTGAGAAATCTTGGCATATTGTGGTGTAGCTCGCACTGAAATCTGGTTGAATTCATCCAACACCTTACCGATGATGGCAACCACTTTTTTTGTATTGTCTTCGTTGGGCAATTCCGCCGCTAGCAAGGCCCACATATCCGCCCGTTGTTGCACGGCCGTGGCCAACTTTTGGTAGGTTGTTGTTGATGCCAACACCGCCGCCAACGCTTCTTCCTCGAGGTAGTAATTTTCAATGCTTAGGTGCGACAAACAACCTGAAATATCATCGCCCTGAAACTGCAGCACACTGGGCAATAGTTCATTCAATTGGTGAATTTGATCCAGCAAATCCAATTGCAACATCACCGCTTCGTGGGTGGTTTGCATTTCCCAAGCCACCACCAAATCTTGTGTGGAAGGATATTTACATCGCTGGGCGATGGAGGCACGAATGCCGTCAAACCCAACTACACGCTCAAAATCGGATGGATATTTCACTTGCGTTCTTTTCTTGCGTTCAACTCAGCCAACTGCATTTGGGTGATTACTTTCTCCATCAACGCCGAAAACGCCTCGGGATCTTCCTTCAAACGCAACAATTCTGCCTTGAAATCAGCGTAGGCTACCTTGTGTTTGCTGCAAACGAAGTTGTAATGCGCTTGCCAAACCGACTCCGGCAAATTGGCATAATTGTAGGTTATTTGGTTTCCCGCCTCCATCAACATTACATCGCACATCAAATCAATCATTTTTCGCTCCTCTACGCGGGGCTTTTCTCCGCAAGACGCCCAAGCGGTGACGAGCAAGATTCCAAAGACAAAACGACGAAATAGTGATTGATTTTTCACAGAATGACAAAATTACAACAATCACAGCGGTAATTTCGCAGACACAGACCGAGAATCGACATGTCAACGCCACAACACATCGCCCAGAACATCCAAACCATTGAAGACCAACTTCCAACAGGGTGCAAACTCATTGTTGTGAGCAAATACCGCGGGGTTGAAGAAATTCAGGCGGCGTATGCCAGCGGTCAGCGACTCTTTGCCGAAAACCGGGTTCAGGCATTGTTGGAAAGAAAGGAAGCGTTACCTGCGGATATCGAATGGCATCTGATTGGTCATTTGCAAACCAACAAAGTCAAATACATCACACCGTTTATTTCGATGATTCACGCGGTAGACAGCATCAAATTGCTACAGGAAATCAACAAGGAAGCGGCCAAAAGCAACCGCGTAATTCCTTGCCTTGTTCAGCTGCACATCGCCCAAGAAGAAACCAAATTTGGATTGGATGCGGGTGAGTTGGATGCATTTTTCGTTGCATACCAAAATGGAAACATGACGCATGTTACGCTGAGCGGATTGATGGCCATGGCAAGCAACACCGATGACCGCAGTCAAATTGCGGCGGAATTTGCGCAAGTTCAATCGCTGTTCACGACAGTGAAAGACAAGTATTTCCCAGACCAAGCCGAGTTCTGTGAACTTTCGATAGGCATGAGTTCAGACTACGACATTGCCATCGCCCACGGATCTACGTTGGTAAGGGTTGGAAGCGCCGTATTTGCGTAAACGGCCTAAAGAATTTTTGCTTAGTAATTGTTCAGCATCATTGGCATGATGAGCATGGTGATGTCTTCATCGCGCTCATTTTCGTTGGGGATCACCAAACCTGCGCGGTTGGGGGCCGACAAACGCAATTGAACTTGATCGCCATCGAGGGTGCTCAACATCTCTTTCAAAAATTTGGCATTGAATCCAATTTCCATGTCATTGCCTTCAAATTCACAAGGGATGCGCTCTTGTGCTTCGTTGGCCATTTCGATATCTTCCGCACTGATTGTCAACTCGTTACCAACAACTTTAAAACGCACTTGATACGTAGTTTTGCTCGCGAAGATGCTGATACGGTTGATAGAGCTCAACAAGGCCATGCGTGAAATGGTGATCACGTTGGGGTTTTCCTGGGGGATAACCGCTGCGTAATCGGGGTATTTTTCATCGAGGAGGCGACAAATCAAGCGGGTTTCACCAAAGGTGAAGTATACATTGGAACGATTGTAATCAATGATTACCGGGGTTTCGTCGTTCGGCAATGCAGTTTTCAACAAATTCAAGGGCTTCTTGGGGATCAAGATATTTCCTTCCACGCCGGTATTCACATCTTTGCGGGTCAATCGCACCAATTTATTGGCATCGGTGGCCACGAAATTCACGGAATTGCCTTGCATCTCAACATACAATCCTGTCAAGTTCAAGCGAAGTTCATCTGAACCGGCAGCAAACAAGGTTTTAGAGATGGAACGCAACAACACATTGGCGGGAATGGTAAAGCTACCATCCGCATTGGACTCAGGCATTGCTGGAAAATCAACCCCATCTTGTCCGGCCATTTTGTATCGACCGTTGCTGTTTACCACTTCAATCCCGAAAGATTGTGGATCCACATTGAATGTTACAGGCTGATCAGGCAAAGAACGAAGTATATCGATCACCATTTTACTCGGCACCGCCACCTTCATGCTTTCCTTGCACTCAACCTGCATACTGGTGGTCATGCTGGTTTCTAGATCGGTACTGTAAATGCGCAGCTGATTGTTGCTGATATCGAATAGAAAATTCTCCAAAATGGGAATAATGGGCTTCGACATGATGGCACCGTTCACGGTTAACAAGTGCTGCAGGAGGTCGCTGGATGGCGCTATAAAATTCATGATTTATTCGGAGTTTTTTTGGTTTTCCTTGTTTACAAACTTATCGCATCTTCTGTAACAGAAATTCACATTGTTGATTCTTTTATGAACACTATTTGTCTTTGTCCTCTGGTTTCTCCTCCTTCACAATCACAAACACGTCTTCATTGTCTTTTTTCATCAAGTATTTCTCCCTGGCGAAGCGTTGAAGGTTGCGGTCGTTGCCAAACAAATATTGCTTTTGTTGCTCTAGTTGGGCGATGGCTTTTTTGTGCTCATCGATGTTTTCTTCCAGCGCATCAATTTCCCGGGCGATTTTATAGCGATAGAACAAATTGTTCATGTCGAAGAAGGCCATCCAAATAGCAAACAAGCCAAAGAGGATATAGTAACGAAAGCGGAACAGTGGATGCAACATAACACAACAAATTTGACCAATTTTTCCATTTGTGCAATACCCAATTTCTGCCCTGTGCGATTATTTGTACTATTTTCGAAGGCTCCATGAAGAAATCCATCGCCCACATAGCATTCACAGCCTTTTTTATCGGGGCGATTTGCTTCTGTGGATGTGGTGAGAAAAGTAAAGATCGGCCAGCCGATAACATAGTGTGGATAAAGAACCAATACGCCACATTGTTTCGGGTGGGTTACACGACAACAGATAGTTTTTTGGAGTTGCTATCCGACCCCCAGACCCAAAAATCGGTAGGGCGTTTTTTTTGGGGTCGGTCTGAATCGGTGAGAGGGTATCAAAAAATCACAGATCGCCACCGAATTGTGAGTTTATCGGCCATACATACTGGCATGTTGACAGAGCTCAACGCCCATGCGGACTTGGTTGGCGTAGAATCCAAGAAGTACATCGCCCACCCACTTCTCTCCAACAATTCTTTGCTTAAAACCCTTAATGAGGTGGCCCCCGACGGTCCGATTGTACCCGAAAAACTCGCTTTGTGCAACCCTGGTATTCTGTTCGGAAGCATCACAAGTTTGGACGACAAACAAACGATCGAGCGATTGGGAAAAGACAAATTTGCGGTATTGTGGTGCAACAATCATTTGGAAAACCACCCATTGGGCAGGGCGGAATGGTTGATAGCGATGGGTTGGGCGATGGGAAAATCCTCAGTAGCACAAGCAACATTTAACGCCGTACGAACCGATTATGAAAAATGGGTAACCGAGGCAAAAAAAAACACGAAGATATCGCCCAAGGTCATTGTCAATTGTGTGTATAACGGCATGTGGTTTGTGCCGCAAAATGCCTCTTACATGGCCCAGTTCATCCGGGATGCGGGTGGAAAGCCCATAACAGCGGCAGTGGGATCTGGCAGCAATGTGGTGAGTATTGAAAAGGCGATTACGTTGTTTCGGGAGGCCGATATTTGGATTAACACCGACCTATGCAATTCGATGGCTTGTTTGAAGTCGAGCGATCCGCGGGTGGTTTATATCAAGGCATTCCGAGAGGGGAAGGCGTATCATTTCAACAAGCAACTTCAACCCAACGGGAGCAATCCATACTGGGACATGGGCTGTATTTACCCTAACCGCATTTTGGGCGATTTGTTTCACATTTTTCGGGGCGATTTCAATTCGGATTCATCGAACTACTATGATATTTGCAAGTAAGTAACGCAGCGAGCATGTTGAACCGCAGTCAATCCAATTCCACTTCTACCGCGGTGAATCGCCGCGGCCTGCGGCCGCGGCTACCCCTGCTGCTCGGAATCTTCCTGGCCATAATCACATTCCTAGACCTAGAACCCCTCTCACCCCGTTGGACCCAACCCGGTGGAGATTCCATCTTCTGGGACCTGCACTTTCCCCGCGTCATGGCAGCCGCCATCGGCGGTATCGCCCTGTCGTGGAGTGGATTGATGATGCAAACCCTGTTCAGAAACCCCTTGGCCGGACCGTTCTTGATTGGCATCACCCCCGGCGCCACCTTCGGTGTCGCCTTGATCACCTACCTGGGAGCAAACCTAGGATTGGAAGATACCGGCGCGCAATTCGCCCTGCAGCCCCTCGCTGCGCTCGGGGGCGCCCTCCTGGTCCTCTCCATCCAACTCGCCCTGCACAAAAAATTATCGCAGTTGCATGCCCTCCTGCTAGTAGGACTCGTCCTCGGCTACTTCTTCGGCGCCGCCGTAGACATCATCACCCAAACAGCCCAAGCACAACAAGTCAAACAATTTGTGATGTGGGGCATGGGCGGCTTCGACCGCGTCATCCCTTCACAGCTTTATATCTTGGGAGCATCAACCCTTATTGGTGGGGGAATTCTAACCTATCACCGACATGCATTCAATGCCTATTTACTCGGGGATATCCATGTGGAAAGTGCCGGAAAATCCATCAAACACCTGCGGTTGTTGCTGATCGTCGGCAGCGCCAGCATGGCCGCCATCGTCACGGCCTACTGCGGTCCAGTCTCATTTGTAGGTTTGATCGCCCCGCACATTTCCAGAAAAATTCAAAAGACAGAGTCGCACGGGCCCAATATACTCACCGCCGCTTTCGCCGGTGCCACACTCACCCTCACCGCCGATATCCTGGCCAACCAACTCCTTCCTAACAGCATATTACCCATCAACGCCATCCTTTCAATCATTGGCGCCCCAGTTGTCATTTTCATGCTTGCCCGCAAGAATTAATCCTCACTCCAAGCGCTCCTGCTTGATGATGTGATCGATCTGATAATCCAACACCGGATCGTATTCCTGCTTCAAATTGTGTCCGTAAAAGCTGCCAAACGCCTGCCAAAACAAAGCCTCCGTGGTGCCGCGGTAATTTCGCATAATCTCCCAGCTCGTCTTCCCCGTTTCGCGGTGCAACAACTTCATCAACACTTGCCCCTCCCCAATCGTCATGTTCTTCAGCTGCTCCATGTACATCTGTTTGATGCTTGCCTCACACTGCTTGATGTATTTTTTTCGCTCCTTGCGGTTTTCAATCGTGTTTAATTTATCCTCCATCGCCCGCATCTTCATCGCCGCCATCTTCGCATAAGGCATTGTTTTGATGACCCTACGCTTTAAGATCTGATACTCCTTCTTCCGCTCCTCATCCATACTGCCCGATATCAATACCGGATCCATCCGCCTAAAATCGCTTGTTTCGATGGTATCCACCTTCTGCGGTGGCTCAGAAGAACCCCAAATTTGAGCACGCAGTCCCACCGAACCACACATCGCAATAAAAACAATCAACCCTTTTAAACCTTTCATGATTCTATCCGTCTAATCAACTTTTTGTTGCACTTCCAACGTCCTGGGCGATTTCCCAGCCCAAATCCAACCCAATACCCCAAACAGCATCAATGCCAAAGAAATCATTTGGGCTTGGCTGAACGACATCCCTGCCACATTGTACAAACTCACGCCATGCTCACGAATCGATTCGATGAGCATACGCTCTAGTCCCGCCATCATCATGTAGGCTGAGAACATTTGGAAAGGAGCCAAATTTCGTTTGCGCAAAACAAACCACATTACTGCAAACAAACCCAATGCCATCAAGGCCTCGTACAGCGGGGTTGGATAAACAGGTACTGCAAGCTGATAACAATATTCACCAGAACAGCCCGGAATCATCTCCATCCCGGTAGAGGCGTAGTCTTTGCCCAACACGTTGTGGGGATATTTATAGGCCCAAGCCCAATCGGGCAGGCCCGGATTCGGTTTCAAATTCGCAATGCCCCAATCGCCATCGCCGGAAAAGTGACAACCAAACCTACCCAATCCGTAACTCAACATCATGGCCGGTCCGCCCGCATCAAACACATCGCGCCAATGCATCCCGTGTTTGTTGGTGTACCACAATACCCCGGCCGCACCGCAAATAAGTCCGCCGTAAAAGGTCCACCCACCGCTGGTCAACAAATCAACCAAAATGGTTTCCCAATGAATTTCACTGGGCGTTTCCAACAAATGAAAAACTTTGGCACCCAAAAACCCGCTGAGAAGGGCAATGGTGGTGATGTTCGACATCCGAGCCGAGGCATTCATTTCAACGATGGATTCAGAAGGGGTTTCGCCGCGTTGTTTTTTATCGGTTACCCAAGTGCGCCAAAGCGAAAACGCCATCGCCCCTATCCCGAACAACCAACTGCCTTCGGTAGAAAAAACGTGATCCTGCGGAGAGAACCCATCGCCCGTTTCCACCATCAAATACAAAATTTTATAACCAAACACAAAGGCCATCAATCCACTCACTGCGTATTCGCTCCATTCAACCCCCACACCGGTCACTTGTTTCACTTTCACCTTGGCGAAAATGCCTTGAAGGGTTTTGCGATCGAACTCGGCCGACATCGCCCAGAAAGCCGCACCGATGCTCATGGCAACGAAGAAGCCAAACGTGTTAACGACTTTCAAAAACGGAAGGGAAATCCCGGTTAAATCGTAGAGAAAATGGTAGAGGGTTGGAAACACAGGTGCAAGTTAATGCCCAACGGTCGCGTAATCAAATTCCGCTTGCACCCATCCTTCGGGATTGAGCGAGGCAAGCTGCACATCCACCACGGTATTTACCAACAGCGGATCGTAATCCGTGGCCACTTTGATGTAATTATCGGTAAATCCAAACATCACGCCCCTGCGTTCTTCCTCTTCAAACAAAACCGGCCTGCTGGTTCCCAAGTGCTCGCGGTAAAAGGCCATGCGCTTTTTTTCACTCAAGCCACGCAGCATTTCTCCGCGCTCCATGCGCACTTTCACCGGCACCACATCCTTCATTTTTTTGGCGGTGGTATTGGCGCGCTCAGAATAAGGAAACACATGAAGGTAGGAAATGTCCAATTCGTTCAAAAAGCGATAGGTTTCGAGGAAATGCTCTTCGGTTTCGCCTGGAAATCCCACAATCACATCCACCCCGATACCGCAATGGGGCATCAGCGTTTTGATTTTGGCGATCCGCGAACGGTACAAATCACTCAGGTATTTGCGGCGCATGCGCGTGAGAATTTCATCGCTCCCACTTTGCAAGGGAATGTGAAAATGTGGCACAAATCGCTTGCTGCGCGACACAAATTCGATGATTTCATCGGTCAGCAAATTCGGCTCGATACTACTAATTCGATAGCGATCCACCCCTTCCACTTCATCAATGGCCTGCACCAAATCATAGAAGTCTTGATTATGCTCAACGCCAAAATCGCCGAGATTCACGCCGGTAAGCACGATTTCTTTCGCTCCCTGTTGGGCAGCTTCTTCCACCAATTTTAGGGTATCGGATACGTTCGCACTTCTGCTTTTGCCGCGTGCCAGTGGAATTGTACAGAAACTGCAGAAATAATCACAGCCATCCTGCACTTTCAAAAAGATGCGGGTACGATCGCCCACGCTATAGCCGGGTACAAATGTATTCACCTCTTTGATGGGCGCGTTGTGCACGAGTGCTTTGGGCTCCTTGACCAAGGTGTGTAGATGATCGATGAGTTGAAATTTTTCCGCCGCCCCCAGCACCATATCTACGCCCGGAATTTGGGCGATTTCTTGGGGTTTCAGCTGGGCATAACACCCAATCACCACCACGTAGGCGGCTGGATTTTGCTTGAGCGCCTCACGAACCACCTTTTTGCATTTGCGATCGGCATGGTCTGTAACACTGCAAGTATTGATCACATACAAATCGGCAGCATCTTGAAATTCCCGTTTCTCAAAACCCGCTTTCGTGAGCTGCTGTCCGATGGCACTGCTTTCGGCAAAGTTGAGTTTGCACCCCAGGGTATAAAAGGCCACGGTTGACATAAGAGAATTGGTACTGCAAAGGTACGAAAACCTTGTTGGCTTAAAAAACGAGGGCGAATTCTAGACTCCAGGTCCCAATCATTTGGCGTGTTCCTGGCTTTTCTTTGAGGGGGTCGGTGGTGGGCGATATCAATTCAATTTCTTTGTCCTCTATCCCGTCGTTGTCGGTATCCACCATACCGCGAATCACAAAATTGTCGTTCAGGTTCAGTAGTCCCATTTTCATCGACACGGAATAACCCAGGGTTTCGCCGCGATATTGATAGCCCGCAACCGCTTGTAAATCATACAATTTAATGGGCAATCGATCCCATTCCTTGATGGAATTATAGGTATTGAAGGCAGTGGGAAGCGGACGTTTTTGCGGTCCCACATACAACACCGAATTAAAATTATAGCCCATTTGAAGACCAAATTGCAGTTGTTTGATTTGTTTGTCGCGCTGCTTCGATAACCGGTAGTTCACCAGCAGGGGTACATCCAAACTCATGATGCTAATTTTGGTGTAGGCGCGATTGATGGCGGTATCGCCAGTTTTTCCATTGGCAAAGTTGCTTCCACGCATTCTTAGGTCGATACCCGATTGAAGTCCGAATGGCGACCGCTTTTTCTCGGGATTGGAGTGTATGTACAATCCGGCCATGAAGCCTATGGTAGGACGGGGATTCTGCAATTTCCCGCCGTACATCGAATTGATACCCATGCCCATTTTCAAACCGTAATTCTGTCGGCCCTCATAATCCAACTGTGATACGGCCTGCGCATTTGCGGTATTTGCAGCGATTAGGATAAGGGCGATGAGCGGGTACTGTTTGAATTGCATGGTTTAAATTTCTTTGCCTTTGAGCGCTGCGGAGACAGCGACATCCATGAGGCGTTCGGCAAAAGGACGGGTATAATCGTTCAGTTCCGTAACCGCTTTTAGGATGGCATCTTTTTCGCCGCGTTCAGCCAATAGACACTCCAATGACGAAATTCGTTGTTTTGTTCCGGCCATTTCTTCTTCGTTGAGCAAGTTTGCATTCTTTTCGATGAAGCGCTGCGCGAGGTAGACAAGTTGCTGTCCTTCGTTGATCGCCTCTTGATGCAAGCGCGCGGTTACGTCTTCTTGGGCATGTTGGAATCCGGCCAGAAGCATGGCTTCTACTTGGTCATCGGTAAGTCCGTATTGGGGTTTGATATCGATTTGCTGGGTTACGCCGCTGCGCAATTCTTTGGCGGACACTTTCAGTAGTCCATCGGCATCTAGGGCAAAGGCCACTTCTATTTTGGGAAAGCCGGCCGGCATGGCGGGGATGTCTTTGAGGATAAACTCTCCGAGTTTGCGGTTTTGGGCCACGAGTTCACGCTCGCCTTGATACACGCTAATCTTGAGGTTTATTTGTCCGTCTATCGAGGTCGTATACTCTCTACCCACCCTACAGGGAATTTTGTTGTTTCTGGGGATGAGGACGTCCATCAGTCCACCCGCCGTTTCAATACCAAGACTGAGCGGGGTTACATCGAGCAGGAGGATGTCTTTGCGGTTACCGGCAAGCACATCGGCTTCGATGGCGGCACCCAGGGCCACGACTTCATCAGGATTCAGGGTATTATTGACGGCCACATGGGGGAATTTTGCATCCAGCATGGCTTTGACTTGGGGGTAGCGGGTTGAGCCACCGACCATGACAACGGCTTGTATTTGATCAGGTTTCAGGGAGGCATCGCGGAGGGCGGCCGCAATGCAATCTTCGGTTTTGAGCAGGAGTTCTTTTGCGGCCGCCTGCAAACCGGTATAATCCAACCGCAAATCCACAACGGAGCCATCGCCCAAGGCAAACGGTTGCTCAAACGCTAAATCTGGCTGTTGACTCAACGCAATTTTGGCTTCTTCAGCCACCAAACGCAATCGCTGGATATCGCCCAAAGTAGCCATTCCTTCCAACGCCGGAAACGCCTGCTGCCAATGGGCCATGATCGAACGATCAATATCGTCACCGCCTAAAGCCGTATCGCCCTTGGTGGCAAGTACATCGAAAACACCGTCTTCAATTTGGAGGATCGACACATCAAAAGTTCCTCCACCCAAATCGTAAACCATCACGGTCTGTACTTCCTCTCTATTCAATCCTATGCCGTAGCTCAAACTGGCCGCCGTGGGCTCGTTCACAATGCGTAAAATTTCCAATCCTGCCAACTTACCTGCATCTCGGGTTGCCTGTCGTTGCGCATCATTGAAATACGCCGGAACGGTTACCACCGCTTGCATTACCTCTACATTCAACGCTTTCTCTGCTTTCTCTTTGAGGGCCTTTAGGATGATGGCACTGAGTTCAATGGGATTATAAAATTTCCCATCTACTTCAATTTTCACCATGGATTCATTGTCTTCGTCAATGATCCGGTATCCTAAATATTGTTGAAAATTAGCGATGTCTTTGTAACTGCGTCCCAGCAATCGCTTCACACTAAAAATTGTGCGCTCGGGTGCAGTAACCAATCCGCCTTTGGCCAACACCCCTACTTGGGCATGTCCGCCTTGCATCAAACCAATCACGGAGGGCACCAACGCGCCCAAATCATCTTTCACTACTTCCGCATTACCCGTGGATGGATTCACCCAGGCCACCAAACTGTTGGTCGTACCCAAATCGATACCCACCACCACTTGGGGCTTGGCAACTTTTCCCGATAAATCTATTTTAATCTTGGCCATCTAACGCTCGCTAACAAGCAACAAAGTTAGGGCGGAAACCGGTGACTTGAAAAAGGGAATTTCATGACTTCGTGACATTCTTATGACCAAATCCTTACAATTCGGATAGACCTCAGCCCATAGGCTTGAGATAATTTTGTGGCACCGAAAAACATGAAAAAAGCACATTTAATTCTAGGCACCGTGATTGCAACACTGTGCAGCAACCCCATCCAGGCGCAAACCGTTGTTTCTGACTCTGTGGCGATGGGCGCTGGATATGGCAAAGCGGTTTATTACAACATCAGAACGGGCGCTGAAGCATCGGCCCCAATAGACCAATGGCATTTTTCACACACCACCGTGTCGCGCGACAACTGTATCCGCGTGAACCACATGGGCGGTGTTGAGGTGTATGCTTATCCAAAAGGCGACAACACACAGTTTTCTCAGTTCGATACTTCAGGTTGGGCCTCATGGAAGAAATTTTACAACGATATCAATGTGCATGAAAAAGGCGCCTTGAACCAAGCCACCAACCCAGGCAATATGTGGGATTTCAGCTGGGGCGTTTATGACCCAACCACCAAAGAGGTTGCTGGCGATTCGCTCTACCTATTTGTAATCACCCACCCTGGAATAGGTACCGGCAAGTCTTTTGTGAAGTTCATGCCCATCAAACAATTGGCCAATGGCGATTTCATTTTCCGCACAGCGATGGTGGATGGCACTTCAGACAAAACAGATACGATGTTACAGAGCAGCGCCACTGGCAAGAGCTATAAATATTACACATTGGGTGTGGGCGATGTATTCCCAGAGCCTTCCCGCGACAATTGGGATTTATTGTTCACCCGTTACTATGCACTCACAACCCCTCCTGGCGGCGGAACACCCGTGATGTACCCAACCATGGGCGTTGAAAGCAAACGTGGAAACCGCGTAGCCAAAGTAACCACCTACGGATGGGATATGCTCGCCTCAAACCCAAAACAAGCCATTGCCGGCGTAAAGATGCCAGGCACACCGGCTGAATTGAGCAAAGACATGACCCGCATCGGCGGAGATTGGAAATCGTTTAATAACAGCACCGGCAGATGGACCATCCAAACCGAATGGAACTATGTAGTAGAAAGCGTTCGTAACCTTTCTGGTAGTGCAGACACCGCCTATTACATGCTATCGTTCACCGGCTTCACCGGCTCATCGCGTGGCGAAAGTCAGTTCCGCAAATTGGCCCTTACGCCCACCGCCTCCGTGCGCAGCGAAAAGAAACAGGCCTTGGTAAAATTGTTCCCCAACCCCGTTCAAAACAGTTTGATGATCTGGGCACCCGAACAAAAATCCGTATCAAGTGTAAGCATATTGGCCGCCGATGGCAGAATCGTTTCTAAGCAAACCATCGATTTCAGCAACGAAACCGCAATAAACTTGGATGTAACTGCATTAACCCCCGGAACCTATTTTGTGCAAATCAGTAGCGCAACAGACCGCGTCCAATTGCCATTCGTAAAACACTAATTCCGCATGCGGAAAACGCTTCTTTGGATCATAGGGATCATACCCGCAGTGCTTTTTTCACAAAGCAAAGACACCTTGCATGATTTGCAGGTGCTTGACCCTGCAAGTGTTTCCTGCTCCATCAAAGGCGTTGCCGTAAGTGGTGCCACAGAGCAAGTCAAAGTCATTGGCGCCCAAACCATCAAAGAGATGGGTGCCCAAAATGCCGCGGAGGTTCTTCAGAACCAAAGCGGCATTTTAATTAGTCAGGATGCCCAACTCGGCACCGGCATCTCTTTGCAAGGCCTGAGCGGACAGTCGGTCAAAATATTGGTCAACGGTGCGCCGGTGGCCGGGCGATTGAATGGCAACATCGACATCTCACAAATTCCCACAAACCAAATCGAACAGATAGAAATCATTGAAGGCCCGATGAGCGTATTGTTCGGCTCCGATGCCATGGGTGGTATCATTAACATCATCACCAAACAGCCCATTTTGAGCCGCACCAAAACCAATGCGCGACTTTTTTTGGATGGCACAAGAAACACCAACCTGGATGTGGATTTTGCCATTCCCGTGAAGCGACAGCATTCAACGTTGCAGCTGTTTGCGGGTCGGCATTTCTTCGGGGGCATGGACTTCGACACCCTCACCCGCAATTACGATTGGAAACCCAAAACCAAATATTTTGGTGGATTGGGATTTCATGTTCGGGGCGATAAATTTCGGCACGATATCCGCGCAAACCATTTCTATGAAAACATGTTGGATCGCAGCAACGCAGAATTCAACCTCATCACGGTAACCGGCTACAACAAACGATTTTTCACCCAGCGCAGCGATGCAGCGGTGCAAAGTAGCGGCAGATTTAGCGTGGGAAACAAATCTATCAACGCCAAATTCAACAACAGTTGGAACGGATACCATCGCCTCAACACACTGGTGAAAAGAAACTTGGTTACCGGCGAAGAAACGCCCTCATTCATTGGTGAGCGCGACACAACCCGAAACCAAC
>Ga0255131_1000003_pt1 | contig 102339 bp, 85 predicted proteins | sample Law_Yuk_RepC_8d_FD_188554 | JGI IMG/M metagenome (GOLD analysis project Ga0255131, IMG submission 188554) | Freshwater microbial communities from St. Lawrence River, New York, United States - Law_Yuk_RepC_8d | ecosystem: Environmental > Aquatic > Freshwater > River | place: USA: New York... | reverse complement strand
TGAATCTCGCCTGATCGGGTATGTGTTCTATCACATCCTTCAAAATGATAAGATCAAACCGCGTTCCCAAATCCGATTCGGGAACAACATCGTAAATGTCTTTGTTCAAGAATTGTACTTTCCCTTCTGCCAATTCTGCTTGCATGAATTCGCGCGCAAATTCCAATCTGCTTTCTTCTAGCTCAATACCCGTGCACTGAAAACCCAAATCGGTAAAGGCTTTCAACACCCCCGCCTCACCACATCCAATTTCTAAGACCCGCATGTCTGCGGGAAATGACCAATTTGATTGCAAAAAGGGAATAATATGTCCCACCGTAACCTTATGGGTCATGTCAAAATACCTTCGTTTATCGCCGTGAAACTCGTACATCGCTGTGAAAATTGGTTTAAACTTCAAATATGCAGCAACTTTTCGGAATTCAACGGAAAATTCTCCCCTTTCATGGCCTTTGTATCCACGCCAAACATACTTTATGACCAAGAAATGTATATTTGAATGATGCAGAAATTGACCTTTTTACTGCTAGCTGGAGCCACATTGTCCTTCCAAGCCTGTGGCACACTATCTTCATTGCCCGTAGGTGATTTAAACCTTCCTACCGCCCATTTACCAGGTGTGCCGCTACCCAAGAAACTCAGCCAAGACGAGGCGGCTTCTGGACTGAAAGAAGCACTCATCACGGGGGTGGGAGTGGGTACAGACCAACTCCAAAAAGTAGGTGGCTTCTCACAAAATTCGGTATACAAAATCCTACTTCCACCAGAAATTCAATCGTTGGAAAGCAAAATACGCAGCAACGCATTACTCAATGCCGCCATCGGAAAAGAACTCGATAAAACCATCGCTGCCATGAACCAAGGTGCTGAAATGGCCGCCGCAAAAGCTTATCCTATATTCAAAAATGCCGTTCAGAATATGTCGTTCGGTGACGCAATTCGCATTCTAACAGGGGGCAATGGGGCAGCCACTCAATACCTCAAAACCAATACCACCAATGAATTAACCGCTGCCTTCCAGCCTGAAATCAAATCGGCGTTAGAAACAGTGGCCATTTATCAATATTGGACACCCATTGTCAATGCCATAAATAAAAACAAAAAATCGCTCGGACTTACCCAAGACGTTCAACCAAATCTAGAGAACTATGTAACCGAAAAAGCATTGTTCGCAATGTTCTCTGAAATCGAAATTCAGGAAAATGCCATCCGAAAAGACCCTATCCAACGCAGCTCAGAATTGCTAAAAAAGGTGTTCGACTACGCCGATAAAAATCAAAATTAACCCAAAATCCTTCACCCCATCATTTGAAACGCTGCTGCATCATTGGACTCTTTCTGTTCCTTGGCATCTTGCCAAAATTGGTGCGTGCACAGTCAAATGGATTAAATAAATACGTAAACATCCAATATCACGGTAGCCAATTTACCGCTGTGTTGGATTTATTCACCCAACAAACAGGTTTCAATTTTGCCTACAATAACCAATTGTTGCCCCTCTCAAAACTACATGATATCCATTATCAAAATTTACGGGCCGACAAAGCCCTGCGTGATTTTTTACAACAAAATGGGTTGGATTTTCAGGTCTCTAATACCACCATTGTCTTAAAAAAGTGGTCGCCCAGTAAACCCCTGAAACACTATTTTCTCACCGGCCGCGTATTACAAGCACCCACCGGCGAGCGCTTGGTGAAAGCCGTAGTTCAGATTCCCCAACGCAATCAGTATACCTATACCGATGAATTTGGCATGTTTAAAATCGCATTGCCACAAAACCCTGATGGAAATATAGATACACTCTTACTGTCTGTTTATTATCCAGGCTACGAACCGTATTTAGACACACTTTTCGGACAGAGGGATTACTTCATTACCGCCAAATTACAACCCCATTTCGAGCGCATTGAAGCCACATTGGTACAAGCGAGCAAAACCCAAAGTCGATTGTCCGTTATTCATGGCCAGTCAGATCAGGTTTGTTTGTCTTCAGCGAAGTTGCAACAAATCCCAGCATTGCTAGGTGAGGGGGATGTCATGCGAGCTCTCAGCATGAATCCAGGTGTCGTAAGCGGTTCTGAAGGAATGTTGGGCATGTATGTGCGGGGCGGGGCGGCAGACCAAAATTTGGTTCTCATTGACGATGTGCCCGTATTCAATGCATACCACTTGTATGGCGTTTTTGGTATTTTCAACGGCGATATTGTAAAGAGTGCCCAAATGAATCGCGGTACGTTTTCACCGGAGCATGGGGGACGTTTGAGCAGTGTAATATCCGTTCAATCCATGGATGGAAACGAAAATCAATGGGCGGGGAATATCACCATGGGCGCACTTACGAGCAAAGCCTTTCTCCAAGGTCCAATTTGGAAAAAAAGAACCACCATCGCTTTGGCCTTCAGAAGGTCCAACTTCGACCTCCTCACACAATCCATTGCCAATGCAGTATTCAAGGACAGCAACAACATCAATCGATACAATTTTTGGGACGTAAACGCCAAAATAAACCACCGATTTAGCGAAAAAAGCAACCTCTCACTGACTTTATACACCGGAAGAGATCGGGCATTTTTCATCGACAAAGACTACGGAGAAGCCAATGAAATTAGCATCTATCAAAAAAGAGAACAGGGCAACCTATGGGGCAATCAACTTGGTAGTTTGAAGTGGCAATACTTTTTCAACCGACGCATTCGTTTCACCGCAAAAGCCCATTACACCGATTACTCATTCACACAGCATAACGATTTTCATTATCGTGTTCGCAATGAATTAGACCCAAACAAGAATAAGGACAACTACACCGATTATAACCTCAAAAACGGATTGCGCGATATTTCGGCCGACGGCAAGTTCGATATCCAATGGAGCAAATACCTCGCCCTAAAACTTGGCGGTGGATATATTCAACACACATTTACACCGGGCGATAGAACATTGGTAACCCAATTTGATTCCGTTTTCCGGACTTACCAATACAACGATAGAAAAGTTATTACACCTGAGATTTTCACCTATGCCAATATAGAATTTCATCACCCAAAATGGGGATTTTTGGATGTCGGTAGCAGGGTGTCTTACTTCGGCTTGGAGGACAACCAGTTTTATATCCGCCCGGAGCCCCGTTTCAACTATCGCTATCGCATTACGCCTCAATTGTGGTTAAAAGCAGCGGCTTCACAGAATGTTCAATTCTTCCATCAATTGAATAACCTAACCATGGGTTTACCCTCGGATTTATGGGTGCCATCCAATGCCCAATATGCCCCAGCGCAAGCCAAACAACTGTCTTTCGGAACAACACTGACCAAACCCAAATTCCAATATAGTGTGGAGTACTTCCAAAAAAGGTTCACCAATCTACTGGAATACCGTGATAATGCAGCCTACATTACCAGCGCACAGAACTGGGAAAAAACCGTCGCCCAAGGAATCGGTGAAGCCGAAGGATTGGAGTGTTTAATTGAAAAAAGAACGGGGAAATTAACCGGTTGGGCGAGCTATTCACTCATCTACAACAACCGCCAATTCAATGAACTGAACCAAGGCAATGTATTCCCATCTCGATACGACCGCAGACACAATTTTTATTTGGTTGGTATCTATCGACTTTCCTCACAAGTCATGATTAGTGGTAGTTGGACGTACAATTCTGGTTTTGCTTACACGCTACCTGTTGGTGTTTATCAATCACCTACACCCCAAGATCCCTATGCTGAGGTGTTTATTTATGGCGATCGCAACAATGCCAGAACCCGCGACAACCATCGCCTCGATCTTTCTGCACAATACAACGTGAAACACAAAAAATTTTCGGAGACTTGGTCGCTTGGAATCTATAATGTTTACAACCGCCAAAACCCCTTTTTCATCACTTTTGCATACGACAATCAAGGACAAAGACGTTTGACGCAATTGTCGTTGCTTCCCATCTTACCGCACATCAATTACCAAGTTTCCTTTTGACACGCCCATCGACATATCGCAAAGCATTTAGCCAATCTAGATACCGATTTGCCACAGAGCGATTTGGGCTTTTTGTTGTCATAGCGATGCTGGCTTCGTGCAGTCAAGATATTGTAGTTCCCCAACCCGATATCATGGCAGAAGGACCTGTTGTTGAATGTATTATCGAAGCCGATAGTCAACATTTGGTTAGATATTCTAGAGTGGTACCCATCTCTGAACCATTCAATCTGCCGAGTCAAGCCCATGTTACATTAGAAATTTCCGGAGCCAAAAGCAAACTAGCTAGAAACATTTCTCCTGGGAATTTCATGATCGATGATTTCTTTGTTAAGGCTAGAGATAGCTTTCATTTTCAGTTGTTCTCTCCGGACGACACAGTGAAAATCAGCGATGTGATGCCATCGAACATTGTGCTCACCAAAACTGATACGCTGACGCAAGCCATCGCTGGCATCGGACTCACACAAGTATTTTCAATTCAATTTCGCGACAGTGCCATCGATGAAAACTACTATCGATTATCCGCGGCCCGCCAAACGAAAAAATATGTTTTGGGTTCGAGCGGACAAAAACTCGACAGTGCTATAGAATGGCAAACCATGAAAATTGATGGGAATGAAACCCCTTTTGTTCGAAACAATTTTAACAACTACACGGAGCAAGAAATTCTATTTTCCGATGAAATTTTCAACGGTGTTCTCTCAACCTTTCGATTTCATAATTTGTTGCCATTTCAGAATACAACTTCTGAAAAAACGATGTCGGTTTTGGTCACGTTAGAAAATATATCCTTTGCCACCTACCAATATTACAACTCACGGGCAGAACACTTGTGGAGTCAAAAATCCATCACCCAATTACCTGGTCCCGTTCAAACCAACATCCCCAAAGGATATGGTGTGTTGGGCGCATCCACCAGTGTAAAGTGGTTGATTGTTTACCCTGATTAATCCAGAGAGAAATGGGCTGTGATGACCGTTGGGGGGCGCAACATCAAAGCGTTACTTGAGCCCAGTTTGATAATTCCTTGGCTTTCCAAACTCAACGACATCACCTGATTAATATGATATTCTATACCAAAATGCATCTGACCAATTAGGTTTACTTCAACAACTGGATCGAAGAAAAAATCATTCCTCTCTGGGTCTTGAAATATTTCTATCCCCCCGCCAGTACCATAAAAATAAGTCCAATGTTGATTGATTTTTTTGCGCCGTTCTTTATCTACCCTTAATCCCAACCACTGAATTTCTTCCAACTCAGATAGATTGGCTCCAAATGACAATCTCAACCCTCGATTACTTCTATATCTACGATAGGTAATGCCATACATATTTTGCTGTATAGGGATGGCGTTGAAAGGCAAAATTTGCTGCAGCAAGTATGAGGTGTTGAAACCCATATATTGCTGCCTTGCTCGCGCCGCCGGAATCGGGGGCGCCTTTGTTGTTCCTACTGCCTGTCTCGGCACCACAGCAATGGTTTTCACACTAACTGATGAATCTGTTCCCGTATTGGTATATTGGCCCATCAAGTTTGAACCACACAATAGCAGAAGAAAAAGAAAGGCCCTCATTACTTAAAATTGAACCGTTAAAAACAATGCTATCGGCACCATGGGTATCACCGAAAATGTGGTTTTACTTTCCAAAGTGGTATTGTTGCCATTAACCAAAAAAGATCGTTCCGTCTGCAACATCTGTGTATATAAAATTGACTCCGTATATAGGATTATTCGGTCGTGCAACTTTACACCAATACCACCCATGCCGCCCAAACTGCCACCATATTCGTTGGCCTTGGTGATAATCTCTGTTTGGCTCCATCCATCAAACTGCACAGATTTTGACTGGCTTGTGCGATATATTCCCCTGCCATCCACTCCCGCAAATACATAGAAACCCGAACCCAGCGTTCTTCGCCATTCCCTACCAATCACCAATGAAGCCCAATTCTCTTCACTTGTTCTCACAACCTCACCACCAAAGCCACCATTCATATCCTCTGTTCTCCGTCGGAATCCATTGATACCCGCACGCCATGCACTCATGCCCGTTGCATCAAATTTTCTCACCATCAGCAGATAAGGATCGTCATTCAAGTTGCGACTCACATTTCCAGTAAATCGAGATAAGGCTAAAGTAATATTGCTTGTGACCTCCCATTTTGGCATATATGGCAAAGGGTCTGCCAACTTGTGAATCGTTGTGTCTTGGGCCTTCAATCCAGCAACAGCCGAGATGGTGAACAACATCATGAATGTGATTCTTTGTTTCATCTTAATCTTCGTTAGGTAATACTCTCAATTCAACTTCTTCTATTCGAGCTCCTTTCAAGGTTTTAATCAAAAATTCAAAGGGCTCGTGATGAATGACCTCACCTACAGCCGGAATACGCTCCGAACAGAAGATGATATATCCACCCAAGGTATTGTATTCTCCCTCGGGGATATCCAAATTGTGTTTTTCATTCAAATAATCAACTTCTAAACGGGCACTGAACAAGAAATGATTGTCCCCAAGCGTTGTTTCCACCTTGTCTTCAACATCAAATTCATCTTCAATTTCACCCACAATCTCCTCCAAAATATCTTCCACACTCACCATGCCCGCCGTACCGCCAAATTCATCCACCACAATTGCCAAACTCCTTTTCTCCTGGATAAAACTCCGCAGCATGTCGTGGGCTTGCAAACTCTCGTTCACAATCAATACAGAACGCAATACATCCTGAATTTTCTTTGGACTGTGAAACAAATCACTATGATGCACAAACCCAATTACATGGTCTATGTTCTCTTTGTAAATAAGAATTTTCGAGTGGGCTGTTTCTACAAATTTCTCCCTTAACTCAGCCACAGAGGCATTGATTTCCACACCCACCATTTGGGTTCTGTGAACCATAAAATCACGGACTTTCACATCACTAAAATCCAATGCATTTCTAAAAACCTCAGTGTCTATTTCAACGGCCTCCACATTTCCTGCATTCTCCAAAGATGCGATGTAATTGTCTAAATCTACTTTGGAAAACACGGGCGTATGTTCTGAAATTCGGGTTTTGGTAAACACGCGCAACAAGAATGATGAGATCCCTTTAACTACTTGAATCAATGGCCACATCAACACATGAGCAACCCGAAAAATTCCAATTAGCCCGAAAATCAGGCGATCGGCATACATTTTAAAAAATGTCTTTGGCAAATACTCAGCAACAACCAACACCACCATCGTACTGCTCAAAGTTATCGCCATAAATTTCACCCACTCTCGCTGCATCCAACCGATACCAGAAAACGAGTCATCCAGTATCTCTCCCATGTATATACCGTAAATAACTAGGCCCAAGTTATTGCCCACCAATACGGTACTGATAAAATCACTGGGATTCTTCACATATTTCGACAACCATTTACCACCCCCCAAATTTTCTTTACTCCGCAATTCGATGCGCAACCTAGAGGCCGATAAAAAAGCAATCTCCATCCCTGAGAAAAAGGCAATCACCACCATGCACAAAACCACAATCAACCAAGCATTTGGACTAACGGTTAACAACATCAATACCGAGGGAGGTTCTATCATACTATCACAAAGATACCTCCGAAAATATGGCAAAAAACGCAACAAGCAAATTTCGTGTTGCGAGCAGCGCGTATCTTTGCACCATGATACGTGTTGGTATTATCGGAGGCGGCCAATTGGGCATGATGACCATAGAAGCAAAATTCCCCAGTTTGCCGGTGGAATTTGTCGTTTTAGAGCAATCTGCAGACTGTCCTGCAGCCCCCATTTCCAACCAATTCATCGCCGGTAGTTTAAAAAGCGAAGCGGATATCCGCACACTTGCTGAAGCGTCTGACGTTCTCACCTGGGAAATCGAACACATTAACGTCGATGCACTTGTCAAGCTAGAAAAAGAAGGCAAAACCATCATCCCAAAACCATCTGTTTTACAGACAATACAGGATAAAGGCATCCAAAAGCAGTTTTTTCAACAACACAACATACCCACCGCCCATTTTGCTTTGTGCGATGCGCAATCAATTACCGAGGCGCTGCTCAGTCAGTTTCCAGGCGAACAGATTGTCATTAAAACACGCACAGGGGGTTATGACGGCAAGGGTGTGGCCATTTTAAACAAATCCGAGGCCCTACAATCAATGCCTTTCTCCGGCAACATATTGATTGAATCCTTTGTTCCCAATGCCTTAGAAATTGCCGTTATCGTTGCCATCGCACAAGATGGTTCGCATGCCGTTTATCCCGCCATTGAAATGTACTTCAACCCCAAAAGTAATTTGGTTGAATTCCTATTTTCACCTGCGCGGATTTCTACAGAGTTGGAGAAAAAAATTCAAGCAATTGGACTTCAGTGTGTGCAAAAACTCAATTCGCCAGGACTGTTTGCTGTTGAACTCTTCCTCACTGAAAATCAAGAAATTTGGGTCAATGAAATCGCACCGCGCCCACACAACAGCGGCCATCACACCATAGAAGGTTGTCATTGCAGTCAGTTTGAACAGTTTCTGCGTATCCTTAGCGGAGCCCCACTTGGCGATCCCTCCCTAGTTCAACCCGCAGCCATGATCAACATCGTAGGACCTACCCATCTATCAGGCGATTACCAATTGGCCAACGAAGATAGCCTGACCCAAAATGGCGATGTTTTCATCCACATGTACAGAAAATCGGAAACACGGCCGAACAGAAAGCTTGGACATGCAACGGTCATCGCACCCAATCTCGAAGCACTCCTGGAGAGAGCCGAATCGGTAAAAAATCAACTAGAAGTTACAGCCAAATAAGTAGACGACTACAACCTACTGAGGCCAGTTCAACCTGTTAAACGGTCAAAATTTCTTTTTCCTTGCCCTCGAACAAGTCGTCGGTCTTCTTGATGTATCCATCAATTAACTTCTGAACGCGCTCTTCACCCACCTTGGCATCATCCTCACTCAATCCATCCTTTTGCAACTTTTTAATGCGCTCATTGGCGTCTTTGCGGTAATTGCGAATACCAATCTTTGAATTCTCAGCCTCTGATTTCGCACGCTTCACCAACTCTTTTCTGCGCTCCTCTGTAACTGGCGGAATACTGATACGAATCATCTCTCCATCGTTCTGTGGTGCAAAACCCAAGTTAGAATTGATGATGGCTGTTTCAATCGGACGAATCAATCCCTTATCCCAGGGTTGAATCGCCAAGGTACGCGAATCTGGCGTGTTCACGTTGGCTACCTGAGACAACGGTGTCAATGCACCATAGTATTCTACCATCACGCTTTCCAACATGGCAGGACTCGCTTTACCCGCACGAATGCGCGAAAATTCCGTGGCCGTATGCTGTAGGTTTTTCTCAAGTTGCTCTTGCAACTGCTCTATCACATCGTTCAAAGTGCTCATATCAGTTTATTCAGCGAATTTACAATTTATTCTATGCGATTTCCAATAGTTCAATAAGCACGCTCTTTCCTGCCCTCGATGTAATTGACAAACGCGCGATTTGCTACTTGATTTCCACCAGGCGTTGGATAATTGCCTGTGAAATACCAATCGCCGCGGTCGCCGGGGCAAGCCTTGTGCAAGTTTTCAACCGATTGGAATAGGATATCAAATTCAGCACGCAAATCTTTTGGCTTCAACATCTCAGCAATTTTTTTGCTTACTTCAGCATCGGTTAGTGGCGCATAAATATCTTGAACCACGCAACGCTGTTCAGATGCAGATTTCGACAATTCGACCTTCGCAGCCTCGTAGGTTTTATCGAGTAGCGATGCCATTCCTTTGTCTTTCAACAGTTCCACGGCTGCAGCAAATGCGGCGAAATCACCCATTTTACTCATGTCAATACCATAGCAATCTGGATACCGTATCTGGGGAGCAGAACTCACCAGAATAATTCGCTTTGGCTCCAAACGATCCAAAATCCGCAAAATGCTGCGCTTCAATGTTGTACCCCGAACCACACTATCATCCATGATTACCAAGGTATCATTCCAACTCTTTACTACACCATAAGTAATGTCATATACATGCCCCACCAAATCATCCCGATCAGAATCATTGGTGATAAAAGTCCGCATTTTTACATCTTTTACCAAGATTTTCTCTCTACGCGGACGCCAACTCAAGATTTCTTTCACCCTCTCAGGCTCATTTTTCACATCGATTTTCGATAATGCCTCGGCTTGTAAATCTCGCCGAATCTCATGAATCCCATCAATCAATCCATAAAAGCTGGTAGCGGCTGTATTTGGGACATAACTAAATACCGTGTTCACCAAATCATTGCCCAATAAACCCATTACAGGCGTGGCCAACAATCGACCCAAATCTTTTCGCTCATGATAGATGGCTTGATCGTTACCGCGACTGAAATAAATTCGCTCAAAACTGCAGCTCATGCGCTCTGTGGGTGGCAAAATATTCACCTCTTCCACATGTCCACTCTTGCGGACCAACAGCGCATTACCTGGACCCAATTCCTGCACATCTTCAGGATATACATTGAAAGCAGTTTGAATCGCCGCTCGCTCACTTGCTACCACAACAACTTCATCGTCTATATAGTAATGCGACGGACGAATGCCCGCCGGATCGCGAATAATAAACGCATCGCCATGACCCAACATACCGATCATGTTGTAGCCGCCATCCACGTTCTTGAAACTGCGCTTCAAAATGTTCGTGAGCGATATCTCCTCTTTAATCTTCTCAGAAATCTCCAAATTGGTGAATCCCTGCGCCTTCATCACCCCAAACAACCGTTGGTTCTCTTCGTCAATAAAATGACCGATTTTCTCCAACATCAATACATTGTCACTCTTCTCTTTGGGCTGCTGTCCCAAATCGATTAACGCATTAAATAATTCATCGGTGTTGGTGATGTTGTAGTTGCCTGCTAACATCAGATTGCGCGCCATCCAGTTGTTCTGACGCAAAAATGGATGGATATTCTCAATGCTATTCCCGCCATAAGTACCATAACGCAAATGACCTAAGAGCATCTCGCCCGCATAGGGATAGTGCTTTCTCAAGTAATCTGCATCATTGCGGAATTCTTTCGGAATGTCGTTCAATGCCGCACCCACTTCCTCAAAAATATCGGTTAGTGCGGTCTTACTGGCGCTGCGTTTACGGGCCAAATACCGGGCACCATAATCAGGATCCAATTTTACAACCCCCATGCCCGCGCCATCCTGGCCACGATTCAATTGTTTGGTCATCAGGTACTGCAGCTTGGCTAAGCCGTACCAAAAAGTGCCATACTTTTCTTGGTAATACTCCAACGGTTTTCTCAACCGAATGAAAGCAACACCACATTCATGTTTAATCGCGTCACTCATGGAAATTGTAGGACAAAGTTACATGATTCGGGGCGATGAACTTTTAGTAAAAATCGCAAAAATTGTGTGACTAGCACTTAGATAAGTAGAATGACATGAAAAAATGCCGTGCAAAGATTTACTTTTGTGTTGTTGCAGTCGTACTTCTGCTTCATTTAAACCCAAACAACCATGGAAATTCGCAAGCCTTTTAACCTCCAAACTTGGATTGCCGAAAACCGGCATTTATTGAAGCCACCCGTTGCCAACAAGAATTTATATCCCGAAGGCACAGACTATATCGTTATGATTGTGGGTGGTCCCAATGCACGCCGCGATTATCACTACAACGAAACCGAAGAGTTGTTTTACCAACTCGAAGGCGAAATCACCATTAGAACACAACAAAACGGTCAGCGTGTGGATGTAAAACTCGGTCCTGGCGATATGTTCCTCCTTCCTCCCGGCGTACCACACAGTCCCGGTAGAACAGAAGGTTCCATTGGTTTGGTGATAGAACGTGTTCGCGTTGGCAAAGGATTTACTGACGGACTACTTTGGTTCTGTGAAAATTGCAACAACAAATTGCATGAAGCATATTTTGAGTTAAAAAACATCGAAACAGACTTCCTCAACCACTTCAATCACTATTACGATTCTGAAGCACTGCGTACTTGCAAAGAATGCGGTGAAGTGATGCAAAAACCCTAATTAATCGCTGGTTATTTCTCCAGGGCCAACAAAGCCAATCCCTCTTCAAACGAGTGAGGGGTATAGCCCAATTGTGCTATCGCTTTGCTGATGTCTAGGCCTGTGATCGGCGGACGTTTGGCAGGCTGATTCAATGTACTACTATCTACCCGGTTGATGCATTCCATGGAATATCCATAAAACGATGCCACTCGCTCCACCAATTCTATCACACTCATATAATCTTTACCCGCAATGTTGAAAATGCCCTGAGCCCGCTGCGCGGCCGCCAAAAAACAACCCATTGCCAAATCCTCCGCCAGTGTAGGTGTGCGGAATTGATCGGTAACTACATTGGCCGACTTCTGGTTTTTCAATGTGCCATGGGCCCATAAAACAATGTTCGTTCTGCTCATGTCTGACACCTGACCATAAACCAACACCGTGCGCAAAATGCTGTAACTGTTCGCAAATTCTATTACACGCTTTTCTCCTTCCAACTTACTCCATCCATAATAGCTCAATGGATGCGCCTCATCCTCTTCCGTATACATCGGCTTGGTACCGTCAAAAATGAAATCCGTACTCACATGAACCAAATGAAAACCCAATTTTGTACTCAATTGCGCCAAATGTTCCACTGCTGTTACATTCAATGCCACACATTCGTCGCGTTTAAATTCACAATCATCGACTTGTGTCATTGCCGCAGTATGAATCACAACATCAGGCAATTCACGGTTTAACATCACCTCCATTGCACCAAAATCGGTAATGTCTAAGGTCTCATAGCGATACCCTTCATCTGCTGGGTGACGGTTTCCCCCCGCACCAGTAGCCAATAAATCCCAATCTAACTGTTGTAAAAACAAATCTGTGAGCTTCTGACCCAACAACCCATTGCTGCCCGTTACCAATACCTTCTTTCTGTTTGTCATGGAAATTTTCTGGAAACAAAATTCCGACATCCGATCGCAAACACCAAACCCGATTTCCCACACAAACTCGTGATTTAGCCGTATTTTTGTCGTATGAAATTGGTCACCTTTCAAACCGATGGTCGCCCACAAACCGGTATCCTGGTTCAATCCAACATTTATCCCCTTCACACCATTCAGCCAAACATCGCCAATAACATGCGCGATATGCTGAACGATTGGGATAATCAGAGTGCCTTGGCAAAAGCCGTTGAAGCCGAAATTCTCGCAGGCAATCACAGTCACCTAGCTGTTCCCTGTTCAGACGATATTCTTTTGGCCCCCGTGCCCCAGCCAAGCAGCTGTAGAGATGGATATGCCTTCCGCCAACACGTCGCTGCCGCGAGAAGAAACCGTGGTGTGCCCATGATCCCCGAGTTTGATCAATATCCCATCTTTTACTTTACCAACCACAATGCAATCCAAGGTCCGGGCGCAATCCCCTGCATGCCAGACCACTTTGAAAAATTGGACTTTGAACTTGAAGCAGCCGTTGTACTTGGAAAGCACGGAAGAAACGTGAAAGCCGAAGACGCCGACCAATACATCGCTGGATACATGATTATGAACGACATGAGTGCTCGCCGATTGCAAATGGAAGAGATGCTTCTCAACCTAGGCCCCGCCAAAGGCAAAGACTTCAGCACAGTTATCGGTCCTTGGTTGGTTACACCCGATGAGCTCGAACCATACAAAATTGCGGCGAAACCCGGACACATTGGCCATAGCTACAACCTCAACATGAAATGCTGGGTCAACGGTATCCAAGTGAGTGAAGGCAGTGTGGGTGATATGGATTGGACCTTCGCCGAAATCATTGAGCGATGCGCTTATGGTGCCGATATTTTTCCTGGCGACGTCATCGGCAGTGGAACTGTAGGTACTGGTTGCTTCCTTGAATTAAACGGCACTGGCAAACTGAATGATCCCCAATACAAAGAACAATGGTTGCAAGATGGCGATGTCGTTGAAATGGAAATTACCGGATTGGGCCGCCTCAGCAATACCATTGTCAAAGAAAACAGCAACTTCAGTATCCTCGCACTAAAAAAAATGCCCCAAGAAAACCCATAATTTATTGATTACGAAAGATATGAGACGCAATCACGAAATCGACTACCGCATCTTCGGCGAAGAAATGCAATGTGTAGAAATTGAACTTGATCCACAAGAAACCGTTATGGCTGAAAGTGGTAGCTTCATGTTCATGGACGATGGCATCGAAATGGAAACCGTTTTCGGCGATGGTAGCCAACAAAGCGGTGGGATTTTCGGCAAACTCATGGGCGCAGGTAAGCGTTTGCTCACCGGTGAATCGCTATTCATGACGGCCTTTACCAATACCGGCTTCAATAAATCTCGGGTAACATTTGCAGGTCCTTATGCCGGTAAAATCATGGCACTAGACCTTCAACAGCTCGGTGGGAAAGTTATATGTCAGAAAGATAGTTACCTCTGCGCTGCCAAAGGTGTGAGCGTAGGCATAGAATTTCAGCGCAAACTTGGCACCGGCCTGTTCGGTGGGGAAGGTTTTATCATGCAAAAACTCGAGGGCGATGGTTTGGCCTTTGTACACGCAGGCGGACATGTCATGGAGAAAGAATTGCGTGCTGGTGAATTCTTGCGCATCGATACTGGGTGTATCGTGGCGTTTACCTCAGGCATCGATTACGATATTCAAATGGTTCGCGGTGTAAAAAATGCCTTGTTCGGTGGTGAAGGATTGTTCTTTGCCGTTCTCAGAGGCCCTGGTAAAGTGTGGTTACAAAGTTTGCCTGTATCTCGGTTGGCCAGCAAAATCTTGAGTTATGGCGCCCCAGGTGGACGTCGCGAAGAAGGCGGTATCCTCGGTGGATTGGGCAATATCCTTGACGGAGACGGTTTTTAATTGAACCAATAAACCCATTTCGCGGCCAACGTTCTAAACGATGGTCCCAAAAATGTATTGCGATTGGGTAAAACCGACTGAAACTGATCGTAATTCTGACTGTAAACCAAGAAGAAATCGCTCATTGGGCGATATCTCCATTGAAAACGCAAGTTCACATTCATCTTTTCTGATTGCGTATTGTACTGAACAAAACCCGTAAAGTAGGTATTGGTATTGATGCTATACTCCGCTTTAAAACCAATCAAATTAATGGTAGAAGCGAATGAATCACCCATCAGCACATTGATGTGGTTGAAATTCGCATTGAATAACAACAGCGGTAATTTTTGTTTACCCAAACCCTTTACTCTGTAGGATAGATTGCCGCCAAATTCGTATTTCTTTCCCAAAAAATAACCGCCGTAAGAAGCTTCCAAAAAACCACTCAATGGCTTGCGATTATTCGTGGTGAATTCTGTGTGAATGCCAGTCCATTGGTATTTGCCAAAGAACAACTGGCCCTCATCCAAGGGGTCAAAAGGCAAAAACAAGTCGTAATACGAGTGATCAAAACTCACATGGAACATTGAACTATTTTGAAAATTCAAATCCAGTCCAATCTCCGACTCTGATTCCGTACCGTGAAAACTGCTATCAAAATAACTATTGTTACTTATTACGAGCCCATAGTGATTGATGTACTTGTTCCTTTTGGGGTAGAGGCTATACGTCAACATCGGTTCCAATCGCCAATAATCATACTTGATAATCTTCCCTGAAATTGGATCAAAATTATCAGTACGAGGAACAAAACCTGTCCTTGCCAAAAACTGCTTACTCACATATTCATGGTTCCACATGGCCATCCAATTCAAACTTCGGTAGCGCAACCAGGTAGCATGGGCATACCCAGCATCTCCGCGTAGACCCGGATATAAAGATTTCTGAACAAATCCTTTACCTGCCCATAAATTGCTCTTGGTCAGCAAATTGAATTCAGTACCCAAAACAGTGTTGTAATCTCCAGTATTTCTTGGTTTACCGTCTTTATCCAAATAAGACACCAATGCATTTACCCTTTGGTCATGAACAGCGATGAATGCCACGTTGCTTGCTGCAAATACCTTGCGCTGCAAAGCAAACACCGAATAATTCGTTGCCGCCACAGCATCCGCACCTGTTGTGCCCGACTCCTGTGATTGCGTGGTGATATTCATCAATCCCAATCGCACATTGCTGCCTATCTTACCCGACATCCGAACACCGCCCAAAATGGGTACGGGTCCGCTGCTGCCCAAGCCAATTCTTCGGGAGAAAAACGGACGTATCTGTCTGAAGCCGAAGCTTGCAAACAAATCACTGTTCTCAATGAAAAACTGCCTGCGCTCGGGAAAAAACAAGCTGTAACGCGTCAAATTCACCTGTTGCACATCCACATCCACTTGAGCAAAATCGGGGTTGACCGTGATATCCAAATTCAAACTCCTACTCAATCCCACCTTGGCATCAAAACCAATTTTGGGTGTACCGGTCACCGGATCAGAAAAAGAAGACCGCTTGCCCGTCTGACCTTGCTGGCCCATTCCACTGAGGTAGGGTATAAAAACCAAGTTTCTGTTCTTCCTCACGAATTCAGTCGAATTTGATTGTGCATCGCTGACATTCCCTTGAATCATGGCATCAGGATTGTTCGATCCAAAAGATAGCGAATCACAAAAAACCAATGAACTGATATTGAAATTTCGTGGAACCCGGGCAAATGCCGAGATTTCATTGTTTTTAAAATCAAACCTCGCCACGTTAAATCGCCAGAACTTCTCACTCGGATTGAACCGCAAACTGTTAAAGGGAATGGCAATCTCCGCTACCCAATGATCTGCATAGCGCTTTGTGGCTGAAAACCACACCTGATCCCATGCTGTTGTTACACCAAAACCACCACCATTCTCCACCGAGCCCTCGCGTTGAGAGTTAAAAGGCGTTACCCCAAAGGAAAAACCATTCTGTCCGTCATTGAACGGACTCAATGTCAATACAACTGCATCCGTATTGGTTACACTAAAATCACGTTTTAAACTCTGAATGACATAGGGTTTTTCTGGGTTGCGATTTTCGCAAATGATTATTGCGTATAGGAATTTTTCATCATACGCCATCGCAAAGCGGGTCTGTGTCTCTGCCTTGGATGTATCATATGGATAGTGCTGTATAAATTGATCTATGTCTTCTTCCTGCTGCCAAACAAACCGACCATTGGTTTGACCATTGCTCGCACCCAATGATTTTGCGTTTTTCCAAACCGATTCATCCAAGACACCGTCAACAACTACAGGTTCCTGTGTTGGAACGATGACAGGTATTTTCTGAGCCCATAACGCTAAGTTGATTGCAATGGTTGCAAAAAATAATACGACGTGTTTCATTAGTCGGTACCGGCAATATTGCGTTTTTGAGCGATGGTTAATGCATTCAATTTTACGTAATACGCTTTGCGTTTTGATGGGACATAAAATTTCAATAGCGAACCAACACGCAATTGATTTCCTTGCAATCGATTCCAAGATTTCAATTGTTCAGGCGTACAATCAAATATATCGCTCAGTGTGTAAACTGCATCGCCAGATTTTATCTTGTAGTACACCCAAACCTTGGTATCTGCAGGCCCACTTAAAATTGTTTTCGGCACAGGCGGGGTAACACCATTCGTATCCGTTATCGATTGATCACTGCCCGATACAGTCACATTCACCGCAGAATCACCATCGCCTACAACCATCGTATCCACTTTGGTCACGCGCTGTGTGAGCAGGGGTTTGCTATTGACCCAAACCGACAATGAATCACGCTTTTGGTTATAAAGATCGGCATATCGCTTGGGTAAATTAAAGGCACAGGGCTCACCCAAAAAGGGAACTGCATCCGCCCGAAACTCAGGATTTAAGTTTCTCAAATCAGAGAGTCCAACACCAATTTTATCATTTAATACGGCGAAAGGAACCACCATGTTTACAGAAGTGACACCAACAGCATCGCTGCGTTCGATTGCAATGGGTTTGATGCCATATTGCTGGGCGTGATGAAGAACCGCCACTGCCGCATAAAACTGAATGATGGGCAATCGCTCTTCAGGTTCCAATGCTTCATAAATATGGGCAAAATCCAAATCGCCATCCAACGCGTGAATCACTTGATTCAAGCGAATTGGACCAATTCTAAATGCCGTTATCGCCTTTAGCCAATCACCGTAAATCACGTAAAGATCACGCAAGTATAAGCAAGCTGCCTCGGTAGATTTTTCAGGATCCCTGCGCTCATCAAACATCGCAGTCTGACGCAAATTGTATTTTTTACCAATGGTATAGCTCAAAGGCCACATCCCCGATGCACCACTCTCGTCACGGTATCTTGGCTCATAGCCTGAACTACCCGCTGGTATATACTTCACAAACCAAGGAAGTCCATATTTTAACGCAATTCGATCTATTCTATCGCCATAAAACTGCATTCGACCATAGAAAATTGATGTGCTTTCGTTTTCATTTTTCAGCCAATCTGATACCGTTTGTTCGATGTCGTTGTTATAAAAGAAGGGCAAACCCCTCACTTCCAACGTTTTCAGACGCAATTGAACATCGTTCTGACCTATGGCCAAACCGCACACCATGACCCATACTATGAAGATGCGAATTCTCAAACTCATCCCAGGGTTTCTTCCAACAATTTTGACAAGTCAAACAAGGTATTCTCTTCCAACAAACCTGTCATCAATTGAACGCCCATTGGCAATCCAGATTGCGTTGTGCCAGCGGGAATAGAAATCGCTGGGTTACCTGCCAAATTCGCCTGAACTGTCAACAAATCTGCCATGTACATGGCCACGGGATCCGCTGCTTTTTCACCCAACTTAAAGGGTGGTGTACTTGTAGTTGGCAACAATATGGCATCGGCATTGGCCAGCACCTTCTCCGTTTCAATTTGAATTACTCTGCGAACACGCTGCGCTTTGTCATAGTAAGCATCGTATTGATCACTGCTCAACACAAACGTTCCCAACATGATTCTGCGCTTTACCTCTTCACCAAAACCTTCAGTGCGAGTCAATGTGTAAGTAGAATCTAAATCATGGGCCAATTCGCTGCGCTTACCGTACAACATTCCGGAATATCGCGAAAAATTGCTCGATGCTTCAGCGGTAGTTAATACATAATACGCAGGCACCATATAATCCAATAACGGAAAATCAAAATAGGTGATTTCATGTCCTGCCACTTCCAACTTTGCAATCAAATCCAACATCATCGCCCTTACTTCGGGGTCGATACCTTCTTCTGCCACCGCTTGCTTCATGACAGCAAAACGCGCCTTCGCGGGGGCTGTTGGAACGGAATATTTGGGTGCTGGCTGTTGATATAAAGTAGCATCTTGTCCGTCAGGACCTGCCATAATTTCTGTAAGTAAAACCACATCTTCCAGGGACTGAGCCATGGGGCCAATTTGGTCAAAGCTGGATGCGTAAGCCAACAAACCCCAGCGTGAAATCAAACCGTAAGTGGGTTTGAATCCATAGATGCCGGTAAAGGCCGCTGGCTGTCGGATTGAACCACCCGTATCGCTGCCCAAAGCCGCATGGGCCATATGGGCTTGCACAGCTACGGCACTTCCACCTGAGGATCCACCTGGCACACGGGTATTGTCTGCTGCGTTTAATACTGGACCAAAGGCACTGTTTTCATTGCTTGCACCCATTGCAAATTCATCGCAGTTGGTACGACCGATGAAAATGGCATCTTCATCCAACAGACGTTGAACAACCGTGGCAGAATAAATCGAGGTAAATCCTTCCAAAATTTTGGAGGACGATCCCACGCGATGGTCTTTGTAAGCCAAAACATCTTTCAAGGCAATCACACAGCCCGCCAAACGGCCCGCTGTACCTGCTTTTACCTTGGCGTCAATGGCTTGAGCCCTTTCGATGGCTTCATCTCCCCAAACCTCCAAAAAGGCGTTTAAGTGCTTATTTAATTCAATATTTTTTAGGTAATAATCTACCAGAGACACACATGAAATGTGGCCTGCGTTCAGGTCTTCCCGAATTACTGAAATCCGGCTGTAGTGCTTCAAGATTACTCCTTGTTCTCTTTGGGGTCCTCGTTCATTCCTTTGCGAATTTCGTTGCCAACATTGTTCTTGGCGTCTTGAAATTCTCTTACACCACGGCCTAAACCGCGCATCAGCTCAGGAATCTTTTTGCCGCCGAAAAGCAACAAAACGAGTACCAAAATCCAAATCCACTCTTGTCCACCCATACCAAATACTAATAAATGAAACGTGCTCATTGCCCTTCAAAAATACGATAAAACTGCGAGGGATGCACCCTTTTTTCTACTTTGCCACCAAACTGGCACTATTCTCTAAGAACCCCACGATAGAAAGGTATACTTCAATGCATGATTCAAAGGCGTTAACCTTGTGTCCAATTGGCTTTGTCCATCTGGTTGAACTGCCAAGGGGCACCATTGTTTTCCAAATTGGTAAACATGTTGTTCAACTCACTGGGAGCAGCACTTTTTTCCATCACCTGGTATTGACGCATTTGAACAATGATGTCGACAGGGTTGATGTTGACCGGACAAGCCTCAGCGCAAGCGTTACAGGTGGTACACGCCCACAACTCTTCGGCTGATACGTATGAATGTAGGTCTTTGCCATCTTCGAAGCGACCTTCCACGGGTGTTCCTGCCTTTTTCGCCGCATCGATACCACGACCCACTTCTTCCAGACGATCACGGGTATCCATCATCACTTTTCTTGGCGATAGGAGCTTCCCGGTTTGATTGGCGGGGCATACACTGCTACAACGACCGCATTCGGTACATGTGTAAGCATCCATCAAATTTTTCCATGTCAAATCCTGTACATCTTTGGCACCAAAACCCGCGGGGGGTTCGTATCCATCCGGCGGCTGCGCCGCCGGATCCATCATCAATTTAACCTCCGTAGTAACATAATCCAAGTTCTCGAAAGAACCCTTTGGCTTCAACGGCGTGTAATACACATTCGGAAAACTCATGATGATATGCCAATGCTTACTGTAAGGCACATAATTCAAAAACACCACAATCCCCACAAAATGGAACCACCAACACAATCGCTCGATCATATGAACCGACCCATCACTGAATCCGCTAAAAAATCCTACCAAATACTGACTCACCGGGAAACTGCCATGCCCCTCCATCAATTCCTTATTCACCAACACCTGCTCCGCCGCATTCATCATTAATAAAGCACCCATCAACACAATCTCAACCACCAAAATGATCGTCGCATCTTTCATCGGCCATCCCTTCAATTCATTCATTTGTAATCGTGGTACCTTGGTCACAAACCTGCGGGCCAAAAACACCACACAAGCAACCACAACCCCAAAAGCCAAAACCTCAAAAAAGCCTATCGCCACATCATAAATCGAACCCAGATAATGCGCAAAAAAACGGTGCGTGCCCAACAATCCATCAATCAAAATCTCCAAAACCTCAATGTTGATCAACACAAAACCCACGTAAATCAATATGTGAAAAAATCCGGCTACCGGACGTTTAACCATCTTGCTCTGTCCCATCGCCACCCACAACATCTGTTTCCAGCGCGCCGAGGGATTGTCTGATAGATCCTGCTCCTTACCCAAAAAAATATTTCTGCGGATGAACTTCACCCGACCGGCGAATATCCAACTTCCAACGCCCAAAATCAGGGCAAAAATCACTTGTGATAGGATTCCCATTGGTTGCGAAATTAATCAAATAACCGCATTCTATCCATTTCCAAAAGCAGATCGCCCCGCAAATGTCCATTTTTACGGAATGCTAGGATTTACCAACCCGTATACATCGCCATTCCCCTCCCAAAATGTGCAAGCTATCCTCCGAACACACACCGGATGCTTTCCCGCGTTGTCGATAAACACCTGCAACTGATACCCTTCCCCCACGCAACCATGATTCCGCCAAGCACCCCAGGGCACATCCACCAGCCGTCCCGACAAATACAATTTTACCACACACAAAGAGTCCTCAACCCTCGCCACCTCGTCCACACGATAATCCATATCGCCCAAGCCCCGATCCAAAAACCGAACCTGCTTGCCGCTGCCATCATTTACTGTAACCACCAACCGCAAATCTTGCGCTTTAAGCAGCTCCTTCCTTACTACAATCTCAGCCTCCGCCACAAATTCTGCCTCGTAACGCTTGGGTCCCAACGAATCCAGTGCCGACAAACAGACTGGAAAATACTGTTCGGTTGACATCGGTGTCTCGTGCATCTCAATTTCTCCCAACACAGAGACTATTTCTTCGCGATACAAAGGACGCTTGCCCCGGCCTTGCCTGGAAAAGTGCATGACGTGATACCCCGGCCCCATCGCCTCGCGCACCAAAGACGGAAAAGCCTCTTGAATCCAAACCCGCAGCATCGGGTCCATGCCCACCATGTTAACATAATAAAAATTATCGCCGCGAACAGCGCCTAATTTTCGGCGAAACAAGCCGTAATCATCCGTTTCCTCCCTAAAATAGCGAACCTTACCCCCGCGTTTTTGCCATGTTCCCATGTCCCATCCCAACGAGGAAGCATGAAATTCCATGAAAAATGGCTCAAATCCGTACACCCACATCTCCGCCGAATCACCCACTAACATGGTTTTTTCTTGGCCCGAATGTCCCGTTTCCAAATCGTCCAGCCCCCATTGCTGAAATGTCCGCACCGCCGCGTCGTAAGATTGATTCCCAAATTGCGACAAATGCCTGCGCTCGGCGATTAGCACATAGATATTCACCAATAGAGTGAGGATCAACAAACCCATTCTCCAGCGGATACTTACCCATTCTCTATCCACCCACCATGACAGTGCCAACAAACCAAACGGAAATGAAAACAGCAACACAGAGTCCTGAAAAACAGGAGCCCTGTAGATCGAATACGCAAAGGCAATACCCATTGGCAACAAATACAGAAACAACACCGTGAACCACGCTTTGCGTGGTGCGATCCCCGCAATCTTGGCACCTAATACCTCGTCCATCGCCACCGAACGCCTTTTGCGCGTCCATCCAAAGACAAACAAACCGCCGCCAATCAGTGCCCACAATATCCAAACCCACACACTGTATCCAACCGAATACAACACATGCTTTCCGAGGGTTGACCATGTTGGAACCGACAGCCATCCCGGACTTCCCACTTGCAAATGATGCATAAATATACCCAGCTGATGAGAATAAAATGCCACCATCAACGCCCATGGCCAAAGGTATCTCAACCAATACTTGATTGGGAGCCAGAACAAGCCCGCCACAAAAAGCAGACCCAATATCAATCCGTTAAAATAGTGGTTTGATGCACCCAAATACCCCGCCAACGCCAGCAAAACCATCGGCTTAAATAAATCCTGCAGCCGCGGAGAATCGCCCCAACAAAGTGCTACCCAGCGCAGCCAAACATAAAAGGCCCACAGCGATAACAGCAACCCTGGCGCATACGGACGAGCAATCTCGCTATACATCACCGGAAACTGCAACGTAGCCAACATCGCGGCTGCCATCAAACCCGCCCACGGCCGATTCAAACGCATACCGATGTGCACCATCAACATCACAGACCCCAATCCACACAACAAAAAAGGCAATTTTACCACCCAAACAGCCGTACCAAACCAATGGGTCCAATACCATAAAAATACCTGCACCAACATCGGATGTCCATCATTCCAAACCACCTCATTCAACAAAGCATCCAAACCCGACACCTGCAAACGCATCAAAGCGGAAGTTTCATCATTGGTAAGGGGTAGGGAAAACAACCACCCAAAACGCAACACAATGGTCACAATAACCACCGCCAATACCCCATAAACAAACCATTGTTGCGGACTTTTTACCAACGGATTCCTGCTATTTGGTCCGTCCGCCATCATTACTCAGATATCATGCGCACTACCTCAAAAACCTCCGCATATCTTCGCGATACTTGCACGCCCCGCATTCGCAATTGGCTGCGCAAAAACTCTTCGTTGGCGTAGGGTCTATGGGCTTGGCTTTTGTATTTGCCCAATGCATTTACTTTGGCTTGTGCATCCTCTTCGCTCACCACTTCAAAAGCCGCTGTATTAAAATTCAAATTATTCCATGGCAGTTCATAGCAAAAAACATTGCAAAACTTGAATGCGCGCAAAGCTTCTTCAGCCATTGTTTTGTGGTCTTGATGGATATCATGCAGACAAGGCATCAACACGGTATCGGGTTTCAAATCTTCACGCAACCGAATCAAATCATCCAAAATTTCCTGTCGGCGATAGTTGAAGGTTCTCACTTCATAGCGATACAAAAACAAATTATTGGGGTCAATACCCAATGCTGCAGTGGCCTCTTTGACCTCATGGATCAGAATGTCTTTGGGAAAGCCCTCAATCACACTCTGTTCACAAGCACTGAACGCAGCATAATAAACCTTTTTACCCTCACGTATGAGTTTGGCAATGGTGGCGCCACAGCCCAATTCCGCATCATCCGTATGCGGCGATAGCAATAAAATTGTGTTTCCTACCATAATGCTTTGTCGCGGTCTTTGCTTTTCTTTTTCAATTTTAACACTTCCCGCGGTAAATTTACCCTATAACTGCTTGATAATCCTTCTACTGAGACAATTACATACACTTCATCTTCGGTATAATGAACCTCCACTTCCTCACCTTTGAACGGACCATCCAACACTTCCGCCAAATCACCGAGCTCTAGTCGAACCGACATATCCTGTTGTTGAATCTGATACCCTTTTTCAATCAAACGCTGTATCAAATCAACATCTTTTTCGGGAACCAAGGCATCTTTACCATTATATCGCAAAAACTTCACTACACCAGGCACTTGCAAAACCAAATCGCGCTGAATTTCAGTGGGACGAACAAATATATACGCGTTGAAAAGGGGCATTTCTACCCACTTCTTTCTATCACTCCACACCCTTAGCTTATTCACCAACGGCAAATAGTGCTCAATATTCCTTTGAGTTAAATAGGCCGATACCTTTTTTTCTTGCCTACTCGCACAGTAAATGACTTTCCAAGGATTCTTCTCTGCTTCCATTTAATTTCAATAATTAAAAAATGAATGATTCTTTGCAATGACATCATATTCCGCCATCATGTTCTGAACGATTTCTGCAGCGGTTTCTATGCGATCCAACCTCGCGCTAATCTGTCCGATTTCCAATTCACCTTCTTCCAAATCCCCTTCAAACATGCCTCGCTTCGCTCGGCCCCTACCCAACAACGACTTCAATTCTTCCAAATCAGCACCCCGCTCATAGGCATCCATCACCGCCTGATAAAACGGATTCTTCAACAACCTCACCGGTGTGATTTCCTTTAATGTTAACTCCGTTGAACCCTCAACCGCCGCAATAATCTGCTCCTTGAAATGCTGATGGGCACTACTTTCTGTCGATGCTGCAAACCGACTGCCTACTTGCACGCCCGAAGCGCCCAAACACATCGCCGCAGCCATCGTTCTACCGCAGCCAATTCCACCTGCTGCAATAACAGGCACACGCACACAATCAACAATCATGGGAATCAAACACATCGTGGTCGTTTCCTCCCTGCCGTTATGTCCCCCCGCCTCAAAACCCTCAGCCACAATCGCATCAACCCCAGCATCCTCGCACTTCTTTGCAAATTTGGTGTTCGCCACAACGTGCACCACCGTGATGCCACGCTCTTTCAACCACCCTGTATATTTTGCCGGATTACCCGCACTGGTAAAAACGATTTTTACCCCCTCTTCCACAATAATATCCAAATGCTGCTCAATATCTGGGTACAACAATGGAACATTCACCCCAAAGGGTTTATCCGTTGCCTGTTTACACTTTTGAATATGTTCACGCAATACATTGGGATACATGCTCCCGCTGCCAATCAATCCCAAGCCACCTGCATTGGAAACCGCACTCGCCAATTCCCAACCGCTGCACCAAATCATACCCCCTTGAATGATGGGATAGTCAATCCCAAACAACGCGCAAATACTTGACTTTTTTTGCATGGGTTCTACAAATTTAGAAGGCCCGATTACGCATCCACAACAACACCCATCGCCGAAAACTTCGCGATTCGCGCCTGAATTCTATCCTCAGCATCCATGTCGGCCAACTCAGCCAAACACGAAAGTACCGCCGTTTTCAACGAATCATAGGCAGCTTGAGGATCGTGGTGTGCTCCGCCCAAAGGTTCCGGCACGATGCCATCAACCAATTTGTTTTGCAACATATCGGTAGCCGATAACTTCAAAGCCTCCGCAGCGCGCTCCTTCATTTCCCAAGTACGCCACAAAATACTTGAACAACTCTCAGGGCTAATTACACTGTACCAAGTGTATTCCATCATCAACACACGGTCTCCAACACCAATGCCCAATGCGCCGCCACTGGCACCTTCGCCAATCACAACACAAATTACTGGCACTTTCAACACACTCATTTCCAACAAATTCCTGGCGATGGCTTCTCCTTGTCCGCGTTCTTCCGCTTCCAAACCAGGCGATGCACCTGGAGTATCAATCAATGTCAAAATAGGAACATTGAATTTCTCTGCCAATTTCATCAATCGCAACGCCTTGCGATATCCTTCAGGATTGGGCATACCAAAATTGCGCATCTGTCGCTGCTTCGTATTTCTGCCCTTTTGCTGACCGATTATCATGAATGGCTTGCCGTCAATATTCGCAAAACCACCAACAATGGCTTTATCGTCCTTCACATGGCGATCGCCGTGCAATTCGATAAAATCCGTGGCAATGTTCTCTACGTAATCTAACGTGTAAGGTCGATCAGGGTGCCTGCTGATTTGCACTTTCTGCCATCCCGAAAGATTGCCGTATACTGTTTGCTTGGCTTCCTCAATTTTGTTTTCCAAGGTCAACAGCATATCTGTCATGTCCAATTTGCCCTTTTCATGGGTGTCCTTGGCTTTCTCGAGTTGATCCATCAACTCTACTATGTCTTTTTCGAAATCGAACCAATTTTGATTTGCCATCGTTTGCAAATAAATGAAATTATGGAGCAGTTTGACTCCACTAATGAAGAATTAAATATGAAAAGGGCGATTAAACCCAATCCATGGCCATGGCAATGCCACCGAAGAAGGTTGGCAATCCAAGCCAGAAGGCTTCAGGTTGAAAAATCGTAAAGTAAGTAAGTGCCAAGCCGCTGATCACAGTGAGCGCCCAGTAGCCTTTGGTGTTACGCTTTTGAGTATTCATAATGGTGCGAAGATACTGAGATTCACAAAACTACCCAAGCGGAATTTTATGACAGAATGCGTTCGTCCCAAAATCGTACAAATCTCTTGCCCCAATCAATGTCCGCAGTACTTGATGTCAACCCCATTCCCAATGCATGTCGTACCGCCTGTACCGGAAAATTAATACCTGCCAATGCCAATGTTGAAGTGGTACCCTGTAATCTCGGATTGATTTCAATCAAATGGGGAACACCATCTGAATCCTCCTTCCATTGCATACCTATCGGTCCGTCTAATTCCAAAGCCTGGGCCAATTGGATACAAAATGCAATCAAACCAAAATTGCGATCCAATTTGCCCGCAACACTAATACCTCCAATCATTTTGTCTCTGGTTCTCGGAACACAAAACAACGTTTTACCCTCGCTACAAAGCATATCAACGGAGTATTCCATGCCCGACAAGTAAGCACATACCATCAACGGAATATCAAACTGTTTTGGCATGCGCAAAGACCATTCTGAAAGCGTCATTGGCAATACCCCAGCTTTGGCATTGAGGAAATCACCCCTACCAATGTCGCGAACCACGACACCAAAACCCCTACTGCCGTTCCCCCTCACAGGTTTAAAACAAATGACGTCGTGCCGCTCCTGCATTGATTTGGCTGCCTCTTCAAACGAAACCAAATCGTTACACACCACAAATTCAGGTACTGGTAAATGCAATTCGCTTGCAATTTGCGCCGCCTTTCCTTTGTCGTTCGATACGTCAATCCCCTTTACACTGCTTACCACAACCTTGATTCCCTTGGTTTCGAAGTGCTCTTTATTGGCAGACAGAATTCCAAGTTCTCGGGTAGTGATTGGCAAGATGACATCCACAGCGTACCTTTCACAAGCAACCATTACAGCATCTAAGTAGGACTGCTCATTTTCGCTCGATGATACTACAAAAAACTCATCGCACAACGCTTTACCATAGGCATGCTCATTGGTATCACCAGCGACTATTTGCCAGGATAATTCTTCTCGTAAACAGCGACAAATTCCTGCAAAACCCGGTGCACCTGCACCAGATGGAATCAAGATGGTAACTTTGTTTTCTTCAATCATGACCCCAATGGAGAATTTTACTGGCCCGCTGGGGGGTTTATTTCACCCAAAAATCAATTCGCAAAAGGATCTGAATATTTAGGGTCTTTGGTAAACACAGGGTCTGATAATGTACGCAAGAATGCAACCATTGCATCTTTTTCCTCTTGCGTGAAATTCATCTTCTTGGGCTGGCCATTCTTGTCCTTCATGTTGGCATCCAAATGAGGATGGGCCTGAACACCATGGCTGTAATGATCAACCACAGCATCCAATGTATTGAAGCGACCATCGTGCATATAAGGAGCGCTCAATTCAATGTTACGCAGACTTGGAATACGGAATTTTCCATTGCCCTTGCCATTGTCCGCATAGGACTTATCCAAACCTATGTTGGCAGTTCCCGCAACTGTTGGTGCACCGTAAGACCCACCCGGATCATCAGGTGCACTAAAATTATTCCCACTATGACATTTGAAACATCCCGTTCTTTCTGAGAAAAACAAATCATGACCCATTTGTTCCATCATCGAAAACTTCGCCTTTCCAGCATCAACCAAATCCTTTTTAGCGTTCATTGAAACCATGGAAGACAAAAAGTGGGTAATGGCCAAAGAGACTTTTCTTCTTGTAACCTCAGGACTTCCAAACGCTTTCTCAAACAAAGGACCATAGAAGTCGGTAGCTGCCAATTTCTTCTCCAACATTTCATCAGACTCCATACCCATTTCGATATGATCGAATACTGGACGCAAACTCAAATCCATTGTAGATTGAGCCCTCGAATCCCAAAATAAATTGTTGAATTGAACAGGGTTGTTAATGCTCATACTATTGCGTTTGGTGGTTTTTCCGCCAAATCCAACACTCACAGGCATTCTATCACTAAATCCAACCGCTTGATGGTGGCAACTTCCGCAAGACACGGTGTTATTCAAACTCATCCGCTTGTCGTAAAACAGTACCCGCCCCAAAGTTGCACTGGCATTACTGAATGTAGAAGAAGCCTCCTGCATGTCGGGGTCTATATTGCCAGATCCAGGGAAACCAATCGTAGACTTAAAAGCACGACTCAATAGGAGATCCTTGATACTCAAAGAATTCCCAGATGGCGTAATTGGATGTTCATAATCATATGTTCCGCTCAACGTGGGCTTCTTCAAAAGATTCCCAGAAATTGCGTTATCACCGTCGCAGGCTACCATCCCCAATGTAACGAGACCCGTTACCCCTACCAAAATCACACCTGTCAATTGTTTAATATTCATATTTGTATTAATTTTAATCGTGAAATTAAAACGAAATTAACGCTAAAGTTGTTGTGATAACTGCAACGCTCAATTTTTTTTCGACGAAAATCGCAAATAATCAATACACGCGGTCATTGACGAAGTAAATTCTTGAGGTACACTTAGATTTAGTAAATTTGTATAAATGCTCGATTTTCACAACCATTTACTCCCCGGTATCGACGATGGTTCTCCCGATGTGGAGACCTCACTCATGCTATTCCGAGGAATGGCAGATTTGGGTTTCACCGACATTATTTGCACACCCCACATTATCGCAGATACGCATCCCAACAACCCTGAAACCATTCAAAATGCCGCCCAATTTCTCAAATCTGAGGCGCAAAAACTGGGTGTAAATCTTGATTTTCGCATTGCCGCAGAATACATGTTGGATGATACATTTCAGCATGCACTCTCCACAAAACAACCCCTACTTAAATTGCATAAAAACCGCATTTTGGTCGAGTTCAGTTATATTCAAAAGCCGAGTAGGGTAGAGAATTTTAGCTTCGACTTACAAATAGCAGGTTATGAGCCTGTTCTGGCCCACCCAGAGAGGTACATGTATTACCACAAAGAATTGGGTTACTATGAACACCTCAAAGATTTGGGCTTCGAACTGCAGTTGAATCTTTTGTCATTAACACCCTATTACGGCAAAGAAGTTCAAAAGGTCGCCAATCATCTACTCAAAAATAAGCTGTACGATTTCGCCTGCACCGATATGCACCATGCGCGTCATTTAGAAGCCATGAAAGCCCATTTTACTGCCGCATCGCTACAGAAACTGTATGATGATTTTGGTTTGAAAAATGCCGAATTGGCCGCGGTTTAATACCCGAACAATTCATTGATTTCTACGTCTACTACCTTGCCATATTTGGCCAAGTCTGTTTTACCAACGCGGGCACGGTCTGCCACGACCACCAATGTATATGGTTTACCACTCACCCTTTCCTTGTGGAAATTGGCGATGTCTGTCATTCCCAGGGTCGACATCTTGGCGTAGTTAGCCATGTTGGGAACCACCGTTGAAAAACCACGCTCAACATTCATGTCATACGTTGCAATGTAGGACGAACGATCCAAACGGTTTGTTTCTAGCTGATTGGCCAAACTTTTCTTCGCCAATTCAAAGACTTCCGCATTCTCAGGCAATGTTGTCATCAACTCATTCATTGCGGCCACCGCATCGTGAAATTTATCGGCTTGCGTTCCCACAAAACCCACCATGGAATTGTATTTTCCTTTGGCCATTCCCGGACGATACACCGCATAAGTACTGTACGCCAATGCCTTCGCCTCGCGAATGTTCTGGAATACCACACTGCTCATGTCGCCACCAAAATATTGGTTAAATGCCGATACTACAGGCGATTCCGACTCCGCCAAAACCGATCCGCGCGAATACCAGTTAATGCTCGCCTGCACTTGGTCATAATGAGTAAAATAAACCACTGGTTGGGTCACTTCTCTTTCTACAAACAATTGACTTACCGACTTAGACTTATCGAGTTGGAAAGCCAACTCGTGTTTGGTTTGATCTGCTGGCATCTGGTGATATTTCAATAAGGAAGCGGCCACGAGCGATTGGTCACGACTTCCGTAATAGTCAAGCGTATGCCGAATATTTTTCATGCCTTTGATCAATTTTACAAGATCAACAGCCTTTGACTTTTTCAATTCATCGTTACTCAACACCCATTTTGAGGGGTTGTTGGGGCCGTACATAGCATAAGACAACAAAGCACTTCGAACAGCGGCGGGATTTGACTTTGCATCAGAACGAGATTTCATCACATCCGCAATCATTGATTGATAAACAGATTCATCCACCATTGGGTTATTCATCAACTTTTCAAGTAGCCACACAGCAGAATCAAAATACTCTTCGGGTCCATTCACACCGATCACAAAATGTTCATTTGAACCATTTGCACTGAAACTGCAACCCCAACGATAAAACGCATAACTAATATCCGTTGCTGTATAGCCATCTGTTCCTACGTAAGATAAATATGCAGGAATCAGATCTAGCCATTTGTTGTGCCACTTGCCATAATCGTAACGATAGGATAGGTTGAACAATCGATTGTCTTTGTTTTTTACATAGCGCATCACCGCCGGTCCCACATATTGTGTGGAGATTTCTTTCTTCAAATCCACTAGCTCGGGTTTGATCTGCGCCGAAGGCACTGCCAACCAATTTTTCACAAAGGCACTCTGCTTGTCGCGGTTCAATTCCACCGAGTGTATTTCCGGTTTCTCGATTTTCTCCGATACCGATTTATCGCCCTTGCGCTTATAAATCACCACGCGGTCTACATTCAAAAAGGCATTGGCAAAATCAACCAAATACTCTTTTTTCATCTCTTTCATCATGTTTAACTCGTTGATCTTGTCTCGATAATCCAGCCCTTGAATAAAGGCGTCCTTCAACAAAAAACAACGACTTTCATTTTCATCAAACGCACGAATCTTTTCTATTTCCTTGTTCAAAATGATCGCCTTCAACAAATTCTCATCAAATTCACCTTTGCGAATCTTTTCCAATTCCGCCAACAACAACCCTTTCACCTCCTCCAGCGTTTGTCCTTCCTTGGGCGATCCTTCCATGTAAAAAATGCCATAATCCGACATCTGTTCAACGCCACTGGAGGCTGATAGCACCTTTTGCTGCAGGATTAGGTTCACATCAATCAAACCCGCTTTCGAATTATTCAACAATAAATCAATCAATTTGGCCGCCCTTGACTCTTCAGAACCTGCATTGGGAATACGAAAACCGATGTTTACATATTCCGCTTCTGGATCCTTTAATTCGTATGTACGCTCTTGGTTGCGAGGCTCCTCCAATTCAAAGATATAACTCATAACATCCTTGGGTTGCATGTAGCCAAACTGTTCATATACTTGCTCAGCCACAGCATCAGGGTCAAAATCACCGCTCATGATAATCGCCATGTTGTTGGGCACATAATACTCGTTGTAATAATTGCGAATCGCCTCGAGACTTGGATTTTTCAGGTGATCCACCGTACCGATGGTCGTTTGCAAACCGTAATTGTGTTTTTGAAACAAATCGGCCATCATGACTTCATACACCTTGTCACCCACGCGGTCCATAGAAATATTCTTCTCCTCGTAAACCGCCTCTAACTCAGTATGAAACAACCGCAAAATGGGGTTTCGGAATCGCTCAGCCTCAAGGGCGATCCATTTGTTCACCATGTTCGATGGGATGTCGTTGATGTACACCGTTTCGTCGGTGCTGGTAAAAGCATTCGTGCCTTGTGCCCCCATTGCCTGACACATTTTGTCGTATTCATTCGCGATAGAAAATTTCGCGGCAAGCTGACTCACACTATCGATAGCGCGGTAAATGGCTTTCCGTGCGATGGGGTCTTTGCTGTGATTGTATTTCTCATACAACTGATCAATTTGCTTCAACAATGGTTCTTCCTTTGACCAGTCTAAACTGCCATATTTATCGGTGCCCTTGAACAACATATGTTCTAAGTAATGCGCCAATCCTGTGTGCTCTGCAGGGTCATTCTTCGAACCTGTTCTCACGGCAACCATGGTGTATACCCGGGGCGATTTTTGCTGGGTAGATGTAATTAGGGTAAGTCCATTGGCAAATGTATACTGTCGAACTTTCAATGGATCATTGCCAAAACTCACCACTTGCCAACGTTGGGTAGTGGCCGTGTTAATGCCTACAACTGCTTCTTGAGCGAAAGAAACCACTGCGCTAAATGCACAGAACAGCAAAGAAAATACCGATTTCATAGATGTACAAAAATAGGATTTCTATTCCTTCAACAATGTGTATTTATCTTCGCATCCATCATGAACATCGAAAATTGGGTGGCTGTAGGACTTGGGGGCAATATGGGAAACCGACTTGCATACATTGGAAAGGCACAAATGTTGTTATCGCAACAGGTGGGAAGAATGATAAAATGTTCATCGCTTTATGAAACTGCTGCGTGGGGAAACACAGACCAGCCCCACTTTCTCAATCAAGCAGTGATCTTGAAAACGCCTTTCACACCAAAAATGCTGCTCCACAAGTGTTTGGACATCGAAAAACAACTCGGCCGAAGACGCGAAATCAAATGGGGTCCACGAAGTATTGATATAGACATATTGCTATATAACGATATTGTAAACACCACAGAAACGCTCCAAATTCCACATCCGCACATGCAAGACCGTAGATTCGTACTCCAACCACTAACCGAAATCGCCCCTCAGTATCTACATCCCGTATTCAAAACCACCCTCTCAACTTTGCTAAACCGGTGCGCGGATCCATTACCCGTTACTTTATACCATCCCTGATGTTCAATCTGCCTTACTGCCTGTTTCCCGATGTGCGATGGTTTGTTGCTGGAAACCAACAAAATCGGTATCCCATTCTCAAAAATGCGCCCTTTTTGAAACAAAACGGACACAATCGCTACGCAATTGGCGGTCCAAATGGCATACAACAACTCACCGTGCCTGTATTCCACGAAGACCGCAACCGCCCCTTGCCAACCGTGCGCATCAACTACAGTGAAAAATGGGTGAAAGACCACAAACAAGCATGGCAAACCGCCTATGGCAAGTCGCCCTTTTTTGAATACTACGATTACCGATTTTGGGCATTATTGGATGAACAACCTGAAACCATGGAAACGCTAATTGATGGATGTAATGAACTACTTTTTAGCAACTTGAGAATTGCTCAAACGCCAGAATACACTGAAATAACCAACGCCCAACAATCGCTCATCGCACAGCAATTGCTCGCCCCATATCAGCAAAGTATTGAAAAGATTGAGGTCATTCCCTATGCCCAAGTTTTTGATACTAAGTATGGTTTTCGCACCCCGCTGAGTGCACTAGATCTTCTGTTTCATTTGGGACCGCTCTCGTCGGAGTATTTCCAGCAATATCCTCAAGTATCGGCATTGAAAGGGCACAACAATGCATTGCCTGGAGAGACTATGTAGCTCCCAACCAACTTTCCTATCTTCGCATCATGAGCGTATTGAAAAAACTGGCTTCCCAAACGGCTGTCTACGGACTTAGCACGATGTTGGGTCGATTTCTCAACTACGCCCTCGTACCACTTTACCTGAGCAAATTCACCCCCGCAGAATATGGTGTGGTGAGTGTAATGTTTACCTATGCGAGTTTCTTGGCGATATTTTTCGCTCTGGGGTTAGAGACCGCCTTCTTCAACTTTTCAAAGAAAACGCAGCAGCCAGCGAAAGTATTTGCCACGGCTACATACACCCTTATTTTCACAGGATTTGCCGCCATTTTACTCGCCCGTTGGATGGGTCCGCAGATCATGAATTGGATGGGCTATCCACAGTATCCCGCCCTGATTGAATACTTAGTGTACATTTTGGCAGCAGATGCAATTTCTGCCTTGGGATTTGCATGGCTGCGACAACAAGAAAAACCTTGGTCTTTCGCCTGGATCCGCCTCACCAATATTGGCGTAAACATTCTTGCTAACCTCTTTTTATTGGTTATAGCGCCTGCCTTTGGTGATTTTCTGATCAACCACAAGCCTCACTGCCTCGGACTGGCGCTGGATGCCACTCAGTTCAACGGTGAAACATGGCACAACTTTGCCGCATGGGGACTAGAACAAGCCCAACCGCAAAACATGATTGCCAATATTTTCTTGAGCAATTTGTTGGCCTCTGCCATTACCCTTCCTCTATTGTGGCGCACCTTTACCCAACTCAAAGAAGGGTTTGATGTGGCGTTGATCAAACAAATGTTGCGGTATTCGTTGCCCTTGATTGTGGTGGGTTTGGCCGGAATGATCAATGAAACATTGGATCGTTTGCTCCTGAAAAACTTGTTACCTGCGAACATTGCCGATGCGGAAACGGGTATGTACAACGCTTTTTACAAATTAAGTTTGGTTCTCACCCTATTTGTACAGGCTTTCCGATTTGCTGCGGAGCCCTTTTTCTTCAGCAAAAGCGGCGATGCCGATGCCAAAGAAACCTATGCGTACGTCATGCGCATGTTCGTCTATGCCACAGGCGGGATCTACTTGCTGACCATGGTTTTCATGCCATGGATTGCACCTTTGTTAATGCAAAATCCAGCGTATTACACCAACGCCCGCGGACTCTCGATCATCCCAGTTTTACTTGGTGCCAACGTGTGTTTGGGCTTATATTATAACCTTAGTATATGGTTTAAGCTATCCGGACAGACCAAGATGGGCGGACTCATTGCTGCGATAGGAGCAGTAGTGACCTTGGTGGGCAATTATTTGTTCATTCCTCGGTATGGCTTCGTGGCTTCTGCCTACACCACTTTGGCGGCTTATGCAACCTTGGTGATATTGGGTTATGCTTTCGGACAAAAGAATTATCCGATTCCGTATCAGGTACCCTTGATTTTGGGCGTATTAAGTGTGGCGATTGGCCCTGTGGTATGTTTGCCCATTTATTATCCCTCCGTTTCGCACAATTACTATTTTCTATTGCCTTTAATTTACGGGGCGATGATTTATTGGATAGAAACACGAATGAAAAAAAAACATGCTTCAAGTTAATATCATCAATCAGTCACAACATCCGTTGCCCAAGTACCAGACTGCCTTGAGCGCGGGGATGGACTTGCACGCAAACCTCGATGCGCCCATTGTGTTGAATCCACAAGAGCGATTGTTGGTGGCCACGGGTTTATTCATTGAATTACCCGAAGGGTATGAAGCGCAAGTGAGGCCGCGGAGCGGCCTCGCTCTCAAGCATGGCATTACCGTTCTCAACAGCCCCGGCACCATCGATGCCGACTACCGAGGTGAAATCAAAGTACTATTAATCAATCACGGACAAGAACCTTTCACCATTCAAAATGGAGAGCGCATCGCCCAAATGGTCATCGCTCAACATGCCACTGTACAATGGAACGAATCCCTATCGCTCAACGATACTGAGCGTGGCGCTGGAGGATATGGTAGCACCGGATTAACCCAGCCCTAACATCCAATTCATTTGGAATCCTTACCTTTGCACCAATTTTTACCCTCATTTAAGTACATTAACCTCTTATGAAACTCATCATCCCAATGGCCGGCATGGGCAAGCGCATGCGCCCACATACACTTACTACCCCAAAACCACTCATCAAAGTTGCTGGCAAATCCATCGTACATTGGCTCATCACTGATATCGTGGCCGTTTGCGGTGAATCCATCGATGAAATCGGTTTCGTGGTGGGTAGGTTTGGCGATGCCGTTGAACAAGAATTGCTCGATATTGCTAAAAGCGTTGGTGCACAAGGAAAAATATTTTACCAAGACGTTGCAGAAGGTACTGGCCACGCCATACTTTGTGCCCGTGAATGCCTCAAAGGCGATGTGATCGTTGCCTTCGCCGATACCCTGTTTCGCACAGAATTCAACCTCGATAAATCAAAAGATGGCGTGATCTGGGTACACAAAGTGGCCAACCCAAGTTCTTTTGGTGTGGTGAAATTCGACGAAAACAACATCATCACCGACTTCGTGGAAAAACCCACTGAGTTTGTATCAGATTTAGCCATCATTGGTATCTACTACTTCAAAAGCGGTGAAACATTGGAATCTGAGATCCAATACCTCATCGACAACAACATCCGCGAAAAAGGCGAATACCAGCTCACCAATGCCATGGAGAATATGAAATCCAAAGGCATGCAGTTTGTACCTGGCGCGGTGGATGAATGGCTGGATTGCGGAAACTACGCAGCCACTGTTTATACCAACCAGCGTGTTTTGGTGAACAAAGCACAAGAATTTGTTGGCACAGCCGCTCGATTCGATGAAAGTGTAACCATTCACGAACCTTGTTTCATCGGCGAAAATGTATCTTTGAAAAACTGCGTGATTGGTCCGCATACTTCCATCGGCAACAACTCATCGATTGAAAATTGTACCATCACCAATAGCATCGTACAAGAACAATGTTCACTCAACCAATTCAATTGCCACGACTCACTCATCGGCAACCACGTTGTGGTGAAAGGTTCTGGCGCAGCTACCCAAGAGTTCAGTTTGGGGGATTTCAGCAGCATCGGATAATTCCAGTCTCCGTTTACCAAGTTCATCCAGTCTTACTTTGGGTGCTTTTATGTGCGATGTTTTTCGTTCAGTCTCACAGCGTCTTTGCACAACAACAGAACACCCAATCCCCTGTAGATGTGCAGTTAGATGGATTCATTGACGATCCAGAAGCCATCAACAGTCCGTTCGCACCCCCTTCGTTAAAAACAGCTTACTACAATGCCGAAGCCCTTTACCAAGCGGAAAACTATAAAGGGGCCCACGAAGCTTTTTTGCGCATCGTTGATAGTTTTTCCATCCCCAAAACAAAGCCGTTTCTCCTGGGAACCTATCACCGTTTGGCCCAATTGAAATCGCTGGAATACACCTTTGCAGACGCAAATAATGCCGTAAAAACGCACAAACCTGATATCATTCAGGCACTTTACTACGTGGAAATGGGACTGGGTTTGCAGCCAAAACATATCGACCTGCTCTATTTAAAGGCGACCCTTGAATACAACCACGGACGTCCGCAAAAAGCAGCCAAAACGCTACAACTACTTTGCACGCTCGACCCGCACTCCTTTACCTTCCACCACTTTGCTGCCATTGCACTTTCACAAGGATTAAAATCAACAGATGGCATTGCACAAGCCAAAGCACTACTCTCGTTTTGCGATTCTTGGGAAACCCATTTGGGGAAAACAGAAAAGGTTCAACAATTCAGGCAGTTGGCCAATGATCATTTACAAATCCAATCGCTCGAGACCGCAAAAAACAATAGCCAAAGTGGATCGGCGGAAAACACCCCCATCATGAATCGACAACCAGCATTATCAACCCCCAATAGATACCGAAAATTCTTGGCGATTTCTCTCGAAATGAATCGATTCCAAGAGGGCCATCGTTGGGCAGATTCACTGGAATCCACCGCGCCCGTCTTTACTGCACACAACCTCGTAAATGGGTTTGAACTCATCCAAAATAACCGTTGGGACGATGCCTTGCTCGAAGCAGAAAATAGGCAATCAGAAACCGATCCATTTATGGTACTGCAATACCAGCGCATGAGCGCCCGTATCGCCACGCACATCGCCCAGAATCACCCCAATTTTGGCAATCCCAAACTGCCTGAAACCGATCACGCACTCCAATTGTGGATTGAATTATACCAAAAGGAGGGACTCACACCGAACGACCTACCCTTTGCCATTTCCATCGCTGAACAAGCCCATTCCATCCAATACCTGACCCTTTGGAAACAAATGGCACAGGATTTGAAAACCCCTCCTACACAGAAATAACCCAAACGCCCATCGCCCCATGAAATACTTCCTCGCCCTCTTCGCCCTGCTCGCAGCCACCGCCACCCAAGCGCAAGACAACAATCCCCAATATATTTCGCTGGCCAACAACCAATTGCCACAATCCAACAACTGGACCTACTTCACCGGTCGATACGACGTAACCGTAAACACCGGCGATCAACAAATTCCAGCCACCCTAAACCTGCGCATGAAACGCGACTCCATCGTGTGGTTCAGCATCAGCGCCAACATGGGCATCCAAATTCAAGTCGCCAAAGGCATCATGCTCCGCGATACCCTCCACCTGGCCGATATCCATCACAAAGAATACTATGCGATTCCCGTGGCCGAAGCCAGCAAATACCTCTCCATTCCCCTCGGCGTGCAACACCTGCAGCACTTATTTGTTGGACAGCCCCTGGTAGATACCTGCAGCCCCCAACCCTTCAACAACAGCAACTACAGCGTGAAATTGCTCAACCAACTCATGTGCTATACCACCGTGGCCCAACCCCTGGTCATCGAATCAAAATTTGCACAGCCCACCGCCGAAACCAAGAGAGAATACGATGGTTTTTACCAACTGCGATTCACAGAAATCACCACCCCCGACAAACCCAAAGACAAAGTGGTCCTCGAACACAGTCAATGGCTCGATGTCTCCAAAGAATCTGGCAGCGCATTCTCTTTTTTGCCCATGGCGATGAAAATCACATCCACCACTGCACAACAAACTGCACAAGTGGATTTGGCGTTGACAACCGCTCGATACGATGTAATACCTTCGTACCCGTTCAAGATCGACGATTCTTATAAACGACAAACCCTACCCTTGAAATAAACCCTTGCGTATCCTGGCCTTCATATTGCTCTTGATTGCCTCCCTGTTCCCAAACACCGGAGAAGCCCAATCTCGCAAACAACTTGAAGCCAAGCGCAAAAAAATGCAGCGCGTCATCGCCGAACAAAAAAAGGCATTGACCAGCACCCAAAAGGAGAAAACAGTTACGCTCGACAAACTGAATTCGCTGAATCAAATCATCCAGCAGCGACAGGTGGTCATCAAAAACCTGGGCGTGGAAATTCGCTCCGTAAATTATGAGCTCGGGCAAAAACAGAAATACCTTGATAGTTTGAGCAAAGAGCACGACGCCCAGCAACTCAAACTGAAAAAGACCATCATCAAGGCCTATAAAACGCGTAAAAGCGGTCGGGAAATCGCCTTTGTTTTCTCTTCTAAATCCATTTCTCAAGCCATGCGGCGATGGAAATACTTGCGTAAAATCTCAGGGTACAGAAGACATCAAATCAGTGCCATCATGGCACAATCCCAATCCTTGGGAAAAACCATCAACCAGTTGGAGAATGTGAAGCAGGAAAAATCGGTCCTGATGGGTGAAAATGAAAAGGAATCAAAAGAGCTTGAAACCGACAAGCAAGCCAAACAAACCTTGGTAAAAGAACTGTCTGGAAGAGAAGAAGAACTGCGCGATCGTATCCGTCAGAACGAAAAAGCCATCGCCCGGTTGAACAATGAAATCAGTCGTTTGATTGCAAGAGAAATAGAAGCTGAACGCAAACGCAAAGCGAGGGCCGCTACCTCCGCTGCCAAGGCAAGATCGGGTAGTACGGGTTCCGCGGCGGGTAAAGAAAACCTACTATCGCCACAAGCAAAAGCCATTGGTGGGGCATTCTCAAAAAACAAAGGCAACCTACCCTGGCCCGTAGAACGCGGATTTGTGTCGCAAACATTTGGCGTGCACGAACACCCCGATCTCGAAGGCATTACCACGGTAAACAACGGCGTAGACATAACATCGCCCAAAGGCTCATTGGCAAGTGCTGTGTTTGAAGGTACTGTGAGTGCCATCCTAAATATACCCGGACAAGGCCAAGCGGTGCTTGTAAACCACGGCGATTTCTTTACGGTTTATTCCCACCTATCGGTTGTACTGGTCGAGAAAGGACAAGTGATCCGCATGAACCAACACATTGGGAAAGTGATGACCGATGAAGATGGGAAAGCGATCTTGCAGTTCCAAGTTTGGCACGGCCAAGAAAAACAAAATCCCGAAAGCTGGTTGCGGGGACGTTAACTTCCAAAGCCGATTCCCTAACTTTGAAATTATGATGAAAGTGGCAGTCATTGGCGCCGGTGTGATGGGATCAGGTATCGCCCTGTGTAGCATACAAGCCGGATACCCAACCGTTTTGTTCGATGTGCATCCTGAAGCCTTGGAAAAGGGAATTACATACATCCAAACACAACTTGATGTGGCAGTTTCCAAAGGGAAAACCACCACCGAAAAAGCAGCAAAAGCCCTGTCTCTATTGAGTACAACACCAGACAGAAGCACTTTGGTCGCCGATTTTATCATTGAAGCGGTGTTGGAGCAACTGCCCATAAAACGAGAATTATTCGGATTTTTGGAAACCATCAATGGTCCCCAAACCATCTTCGCAACAAACACTTCCAGTATTCCTATTACCCAAATTGCCGCCGCTCTCAAACACCCTGAAAGAGTAGTGGGTGTGCATTTTTTTAACCCCGCCCACATCATGAAACTGGTTGAAGTGATCAAAGGCGTGGCTACGGATCCCGCCGTTGCTGAGAAAGCATTTGCTTGGTCTCAATCACTTGGGAAAACGACCGTTTATGCCGCTGATGCTCCCGGATTTATCGTGAATCGCGTGGCCAGACACTACTATGTTGAAAGCCTCAAAGCGTTGGAAGAAAACACCGCATCATTGGAAAGCATCGACAGACTGATGGAAAGCAGTGGGTTTAAAATGGGTCCGTTCAAACTCATGGACCTCATCGGTGTTGATACCAACTTCAGCGTCACCAGCTCCATGTTCCAGCAGTTTCATTACGATCCAAAATTCCGACCCAACCGCATCCAACAACAAAAAGTGGAAGCCGGCCACCACGGAAAGAAGACCAAACAAGGCTTTTACAAATACGATTAATCAACCCCCTGGCATGAAACGTGGTCTATTCTCCCTCTTAACGATCGCTGCTATTGGCTTGCTTTCATTGATTGCCTGCGACGATACCAATAGAACCACTGAACAGATTCCCACTGGGCCTGTAAACATCAATATCGACCTAAATTTACCCGCTTATATGCACCTAGCCAATCCCGGCAGTCATGCCTATTTCGAAGGGGGCGTCAAAGGTGTACTGGTGATTCATGACTACGAAGACAATTGGTTTGCTTTTGAACGTGGATGCGCATTTGAACCACTGTCTTCTTGTTCCAAGGTCTGGGCCGATTCCATCAATATCCAATTGCAATGCGGAACACCCACATCTACAGGGTTTCAGCATTGCTGCAGTTCGAAATATTCCTACAATGGATTCCCTTTGGAAGGCGAAGCCCGAGGTCGACTTGCCCGCTATCAAATTCAGCGAAATGGCAACGCTGTGATGGTATATAACTGAGGCAGTTGCGCAAAAATTTTTTAGCCGGCCCAATTATGGGAATAAAAAATGGGTAAAATTTGTGAAAAAACTTTTTTTTAACCCCTCATTTCCTATATTTGTCAACTACTATAACCCTATTCTAACGGAATATCTATGCAAAAAAACTACTTTAAATCAACCGTTTTTGCAGCACTAGCCACTTTGTGTTCGGTGCCTGCACAAGCCCAATCGCCCGGATCCCACTCCCTAGAAATTGGTGGCGGTATCCACGAATATATGGGCGACTTAGGCTCATCGTTGGGATTTGCCCGCAGACCCGATTACCAAGCTGTTCAAATTAATTTCGGTTACTATGTGAGTCCTGCCTTGGATTTGGTTGCCAATTTTTCAACCGGTGACGCTGGTTATGCACGCAAATGGGAGGGTTGGGACCTTCGTCCAGAATACCAATATCAATCATTCCGCGCAAACCTTGCAGACTTAACTGTTGGTGTGCGTTACAAATTGAATAATGGTAGCATCTTGTCTGAAGACGCTAAAATTGCCCCTTATTTCCAAGCCGGTATCGGTGGATTCTACGCTCACAGTAAAATTACTTGGGGCCCACACCCATACGTACAAGATGAATTTTATGCTGATCTTACCAAAAAGCCAGCCATTACAGAGTTAAACGGAGCTGTTCAAGGTGCCTTTGGTATCAACTTTTATATCACTGAAAGAATTGGATTGCGTTACAGCTTCACTGCTACTTACACCATGTCTGATATTTGGGATGGTGCTACACAATCTTACCCAGATCCTGTACACAACATCTACAAACACCAGTTGTGGCGCACAAACGACATGTATGCATTGCATGCATTGTCTCTGACGATGGCAGTGGGTGAAGGAATGGGATCATCGCCAAAAGCCCCCAAAGACAAAGACGAAGATGGTGTTCCAGACAAATACGATTTGTGTAAGAATACCGAACCCAAATACCGTCGTTATGTTGATAGCGTAGGATGTCCTGCGGATACCGACAAAGACGGAATCTTGGATGCTGATGATAAGTGTCCTGATGCAGCTGGTCCTGCAGAATTTAACGGCTGCCCTGATTCTGATGCCGATGGTATCCAAGACAAAGTGGATGCATGTCCTAACATCGCTGGTATTGCCAAATTCAACGGTTGCCCCGATACGGATGGTGACGGTGTTTCTGACAAAGAAGATGGATGTCCTACTATTGCTGGTTTGCCCGCATTTGGTGGTTGCCCCGACACCGATGGTGACGGCGTAGAAGATCGTAAAGACAAGTGTCCTAACGTTGCTGGCGCTATCGCTGGTGAAGGTTGCCCTGATACTGATGGTGACGGCGTATTTAACAACATTGATAAATGTCCTGATGTTGCTGGTACCGTAGCAAGCAAAGGTTGCCCTGAAATTAAGAAAGAAGTGGTTCAGAAAATCGCTTTGGCTGCCAAAGGAATCAACTTTGAAAATGGCAAGGCTGTGATTATTGCAAGTTCTTTCAAGAGCTTGGATGATTTGGCTACCTTGTTGAATACCTATCCAGGTGCAAGTGTTGAAATTCAAGGTCACACCGATAACAACGGTACACCAGAAGCCAACAAAACGTTGAGCCAAGACCGCGCCAATGCGGTTAAGCGCTACTTGTCAGCTGGTGGTGTTGCCGAAGTACGCATGACTGCGGTTGGTTACGGTCAAGAATTGCCTATCGCCGACAACGCTACTCCTGCTGGTAAAGCGAAAAACCGTCGCGTAGACTTCAAATTGAGCTACTAAGATTAACCATTGCATAGAACAAAAAAGGCTGCCAAATGGCAGCCTTTTTTGTTTTCAATTACACCCATCTACCTTTCAATCGCTAACTTCGTTATATGTCGACCCGTCACCTCTTTGGATACGCAATCGCCTTCCTCCTTTTCCATGCTTTTAACGCACAAGCCGCAATCGCCCATAATCCCGGTGCGTCACAAATTCTTGTGCAAACCGACTTCCCAAACAACCCCTACCCATCGCCCAATAACCCCCATTATTGGAAAAATAAAAAACCCTACGAAGGCTACTGGCAACAAGATGTGCATTATACCATCAATGCCATCTTAAACGAGGAGGATGAGTTGCTCAACGGACAAGAAATCCTCGTCTATACCAACAACTCCCCCAACACCCTCACCGAAGCCTATTTCCACCTCTACCAAAACGCCGTTCAGCCCGGTTCCCTCACCGATGAACTCTATAAACAAAACAAAGCCAAAGTCACCTTCGGCAAATACGAAGCCCAAAAACTCGGTACCGTCATCCACAGCATCCAAATCAATCCCGAAGACAATCCCATCAGAGACGAACCCCGCGAATCCCAAAACATCGCCTTCGAAATCCAAAATACCCTCCTCAAAATCAAACTGCCCACACCCCTAAAACCTGGCGATTCCATCGCGTTTCACATCGATTTTACCACCTATTTCGACCGCGGTAGCATTCGCAGAAGAATGAAAGTATACGACCACCACGGATACAAACACTTCAACGGCGTGCACTGGTACCCCCGCATCTGCGTCTATGACCGCAAGTTCACATGGGAAACCGACCAACACGTAGAAAAAGAATTCTATGGCGATTATGGATTTTTCAATATCTCACTCACCCTGCCCAACCACTACGTAGTAGAAGCCACCGGCACACTGGTGAACAAAGATGATGTCCTGCCCGCTGCCTTGCGAAAACAACTCGATATCGCCAACTTCAAGGACAAACCCATCGGTTCCCAACCATCGGTTATAACAGAGCCCAACGGCAGTTTCAAAACATGGAACTTCCAAGCGGTGAATGTGCATGATTTCGCGTGGACCGCCGACCCCACGTATCGCATCGGCGAAACCACCTGGAATGGCGTACAGTGCGTGGCCATCGCCCAAGAAAACAACGCCGCCGGATGGCAACAAACCGCCCAATTCACCGCCAAAGTCATCGCCACCTATAGCCGCGATTTTGGTATGTACAACTACCCAAAAATTGTTTGCGCCGATGCCGCCGATGGCATGGAATACCCCATGATCACACTCGATGGCGGTTACTACCCCAGCCACCAAGGCTTAATCGCCCATGAGGTAGGGCACAATTGGTTCTTCGGTATGGTGGGCTCTAATGAAACCTATCGCGCAGCCCTGGATGAGGGCTTTACACAGTTCCTAACCGCCTGGTGTATGCGTAAACTCACCAAAGAATCACAACCCGAACTCAAGCGAGCCTTCGCCGGCTATATGGAAGACGCGATCGATGGTACCGATGAAGTCCTAGAAACCCACTCCAACGATTTTCATTCGGCGACCGGACATGGTGGGGGCTACAAACACGTGTATTACAAAACTGCGTCGATGCTTTATAACCTTCAATATTACTTGGGCGATTCGGTCTTCCTGCAAGCCATGAAAAACTACGTGGAACAATGGAAATTCTGTCACCCCTACATCGAAGACTTCCGCAATTCCATCATCCAAAGCGCCCAAACCGACCTCAACACCTTCTTCGATCAGTGGTTTCAAACCAACAAATCCGCCGACTATAGCATCAAACGCATCACCCCCCTCAAAACATCCAACTACTACCGCGTAACGCTTCAGCGAAACGGGAAGATGGTGATGCCTGTGGATCTAGATTTCCTCATCTCCCCAAGCGCAACACCCACCACGGCCAACGGAAACGCGAGCAACGCCAAAAACCGCAACAACCGCAACGTTTCACCGTCCGATGTCTTCTACTCAATCACCATCCCCGTCACCCAATACCAAAAGCCCGGACGATACAACCTCAAACCCTGGATTGGGTGGGACAAACTGCGCCCAACATACACTTTTGATATCGAAATGCCCGTAGACGGCAAAGTCAAACAGGTATGGCTCGATCGCAGTGGTCGTTTGGCCGATATCAACCGGGTGAACAACGTTTGGAAAAAGCGCAGTGAGTGGCGACTCGACCTCGGTAACGGCGCTAACACCAATTATTTGGGGGTTTATCAGGGACTGGTTCGTCCTGCTGTGCGATACAACGTGGCTTCCGGCGTGCTGTTGGGAGCGGTAGCGAGCGGACAGTACGCCGGACGGAAAAAAGAATTCAACCTCGGCCTGTGGTATACTTCAGGATGGCAAGCTCGCTATAGCCATGCCCCTAAATTGCAGTACCAAGCAGAATTCAAACACCAAACCCGTGGCGGTGGCACTTATTACTACCAATCGCTCCTTTATAATGAAATCAATACCCATGAATTGGGCTGGTTCAATCGCATCGGGAAAACAGAATATGGCCTCAATGGAAAATCCATGCAGCGCTACCACCGCCTCCAATACAACATAGACCAGCCATTCTATAACCCTTGGATCAATAGCCAGGTGTCTGGTCGCGACCCTTATTTTCCACAAAGAGATCAGCTCGATGGATTTCTTTCAACGGCCAACCAATGGAGCTATGTTGCGCAAGCGCAACTCAACCTATATGTAAAACAGGCATATAGCGGTTGGGGCAAATCAGGTTCTGTGCGATTTGACATGCGTATGCCTTCGCCTTGGAGTAACTCACAATACGGATTCGTTCAACTAGAATGGAAACACTTTCAACCCGTTGGCAAGACCCTGCTTCGTCTTCGCTCTCTCGCATACTTTGGGGGAGGCAATAATCCTACGCCCGAATCGGTTCTTTATCTAGCCTCTGCCAACCCAGAAGACGCATTTCAACAAGATCTCTATCGCGATTTTGGCATGTACAACCTCAACAACAGCAGTACCCAATGGAATACGATACAAGTGAACGGTGGACTTAACCTGCGCGGATTCAATGGCTACAGTGCGCCCAAAACTGTAAAACAAGCCAACGGAAACGATACCACGCTGGCATTCTTTAGGGGAAATCAAGGACTGGGTATCAATGCCGCCCTCGACCTAACACCCTATTTTCGATGGATACCAAAAGTTAAACTGCTTGGTATCAATCCTTACTTATTTGGCGATGCGGGTATCATCGGACAACCCCTCAACAGCTTGAACACAAATCGCGAAATGGTCACCAGCCAAGTATATAGCCGATTGCTCGCCGATGCTGGTTTCGGCGCCAGTGTTAATCTAAGAAACTGGTCCACCATTACCAAAAACAAAGCCTTACGCGCCGCAAAGCCCATCAATCTTCGGGTCGATTTTCCCATTTGGGTGAATGCCGTTCAAAACGATGATTCTTTTGTACAATTCAGAATGCGGGTAAGCGTAGGAACGGATTTCTAACGATTAACAGCCCCTGTTTTCTTGTAACTTTGTACCGTGAACACACTCTGGCACCATCAAACACAACACAACGGCGCCGTCCAACTAGTACTGGGCGTGTATCACAACGACATCGTTCACTACCTTTCCCTCAATGGCCAAGGGCAGCCGATGTCATATGAAATTATCAAACACCCAAACAGCTTAAACCAAGGTGTCACTTGGGTAGATCTCCATGGCAACTTTCAGTTTTTACCCAAAGCGTTTTCTGAAGCACCCCTGCCAGGATTTCATCCTTGCACGAAGCGAAATATCAACCATACAACCACCCTCGCGTTTCAACCCAGTGTTTTACAACAACCTTTGGTCACAGAAACGGCGCAATATCACATTGCGGAAGGACTGTTTTCTATAGCAAATACCTACGCAAACCACAAAGAATGTGTGAGTGTGCTTTGGTTTCACGAGCAAACTGCCATCGTATTTGCGTATCGCCATGGTGACCTGATATTCGCGAATCGCTTTCCTAGCTCCAATACACAAGAACATCTTTATTACGCGCTGTTGCCATTCCACGAAGACAAACTAACTCCCCAGCAATTGGGACTGTATGTTTTGTGCGATGAATTACAGCAGAATGCCGCGGCTCCATTGTTCCAAAAATTCATTCCGCAAGCAGAGATTACATCGCCCCCACTGCCATGGATTAGCCAAACGCCTGCTCCAATGATGCATATTGTAACCCCATTGATCAAATTGGCAACATGCGTATCACGGGAGGAGATTTAAAAGGAAGGATTATTCCTACCCATTTCGCAAACCATGTGAGACCCTCTACAGACCGGGTTCGAGAATCGCTTTTTAATTCACTGGAACACCAAAAAGGCATTGGGCAATCTCGGATTCTTGACTTGTTTTCTGGCTCGGGAATCATCGCATTAGAATTCCTTTCTCGTCGAGCAGAAGCCGTTTACAGCATAGACCTCGATAAGAAAAACATCGCCCATCAAAAAGGCATCGCAAAAGACTGGCAACTGCAGAATTGGCATATCGCGGCAGGGAACGCACTCACACCTGAAGCCACCATCATAAAGAACAGACTTCATGGCGATGCGTCAGGGCAAATACAACCTTTCGACATAGTTTTCGCTGACCCCCCGTATGGTATGCCCAATATTCAAGGGCTGCCTAAACTCCTTCTGCCATTGATAGCCGAAGACGGATGGATTATTATTGAGCATAAGCCCCAACTCGTATTTGCAGAACAAGAATTGCTAAAAAAAGAATACGGAAGTACCACAATGACTATATTCGCCAAACCATGAGCAACATAGCCGTTTTCCCAGGAACGTTTGATCCCATTACTGTGGGACATGTTGATATCGTTAACCGAGCCAGTACAATGTTCGATGAAATCATCATCGCTGTGGGCATTAACACCAAGAAAACCACCCTGTTCGATTTGGAAGTGCGCAAGGAGTGGATTCAAACCGCCTTCTCAAACAACCCCAAAGTACGCATCATCTCATACGAGGGTTTAACGGTAGATTTTTGTAAGTCTGTAGGGGCCAAATTCTTGGTCCGCGGACTACGCAATGGGACCGATTTCGATTATGAATCACACATCGCCCAATTGAACAAAGCGCTTTGGGATGAGATTGAAACGGTTTTTATTATGTGCGACCCCGCATTGAGTTACATCAGCAGCACCCTGGTGCGCGACCTTATCATCCACAAAGCAGACTTCCGTCGTTATCTGCCCGAGGGGGTAAATTTATAAAACTACGCCGTTTTAAACATCGCAACACACTTGCGAATCACATCATGTACACTTTGGTATGAACTGAATTCTGAGGTGTTAAACCAATCCAAATCGGCAAATTTTACTTCCGAAATACCTTCTTCAATTTGAGGCTTAAGCGTGCCTTTTCCGGTACTGTTCATCAAATACCAATGGGTTTCCTTGAGTAAAAGGATATCGTCTTCGTAATAAACATGATAGGTTTCACCCACTTTGTCGCTGATATTGATCATGTTGATGCCCGTTTCCTCCATCACCTCGCGCAACGCTGCAGCCATTTGGTCTTCATGTCGCTCAATCTTCCCCTTCGGCAAATCCCACAACCCATTTCGCTTGATGGTCAACAATTGATTTTCTTTATTGAATACCAACCCTCCGGCGGCTTGAATGATCGTGAATTCTTCCATGAATTCCTTTACGGTGGCTTTCGGGTCAGGGCAAATCAAACCAAAATGCAGTGGTTTGCCATTGTTCTGTGATGACAACAAAATTTTGAAACTCTTCTGCAGTTCATCGTCCCCAATAAAATACATATTACTCAACCCACGCAAAGCTTCGGGAGAATCCGCGATCACCAAAGCACCGTCGTTGAAATAGATTTTATAACTTTGCACTTCCATGTCCAATCCAGCCGCAAAATTAGCAAAATTTCTCCTAGAAATAAAGGCAGTAAAACTAAGTCCTTCACAACCATTCACTTGGACTTCAGGTATAAAATCACCCATCTATTGCGATAACCGCATGGTGCTTTCCTACCCTGAAGTAAGAACATTTGTAGCCGAAGAGTTGGCCACATTGATACAAAATCAGTTCCCCGAAGCCAATCGCATTGCGGGAATCGCCACAGCCGGAATCGCCCATGGTGCCTTGGCTGCGGATAAAATCAATATGCCATATTGCTATGTTCGGCCCGAGCCAAAAAAACATGGCTTGAAAAATCAGGTAGAGGGTGAAATGCTTCCTGGCGATAAAATCGTGTTGGTGGAAGACCTCATTTCTACCGGAAAAAGCAGTTTTCAAGCGGTTGAAGGTGTCCATAATGCAGGTGCCACCGTTGTGGGAGTGGTTGCTTTGTTTACTTATGGATTTGCCAATGCCATGGAAAAATTTGTGGAGGCCGGTATACCTGTTTACACGCTCACTAACTTACCTACGCTGACTGCTGTTGCTGCCGAGCATGGTTTTATCCAGCCATCAGAGCTCGAAACCGTCAACCGGTTTGCCCAGAATCCTGCGGCTTGGGGAGAAAATCTCTAACCCATTCCAAAGACGTTACCATGGATTGATTGCCTGCGGTCAGCGGAGCAATTGCATTTTCTGCATTGCGTAACCATTTCAATACACGCACCGATTCGGCTTTGAAACCCGCTTTGTGTCGCTTGCTCAATTCAATGCCATCGCATTGTAATTCAAAAACTTCACTTACAGTTACGCTGCGGATTGGACCTATTCGTTCACCCAAGTTGTCAGTAATCCAATCCAGCAACACTGGCTCATCATCCAAACCCTGTAACCAACCCCCCATACCGTCTTCGCCCAATATGGCCCGTAGACAACTGGTGTACCCTTCCTCTTTATAAAGCCCAAAAGTGAGTTCATATTGCGTATTCATTCGGTCTATCGGACGAACATAAAGTAAGATTGCATTCACAGTTATTGAGGTCGTTTCTTTTATGTCTCGCAGCGATGAGATTTTCCCTAGCCCGTATTTCGATATCAATGTGGCGCTGCTCCTGCCAGATAACAGCGACATGAATAATCGTCGTTCCTCTACCTCCGTTGCCGATAAGATAAACAGAAACCACTCCTTGCGTTCGGAATCTGTCCAAGTATCCCATCGCTCAAAACCATGCTGCAAAACCATCGCAGTAATCCCTCCTGTGGGTGTCCCCATCAATAGCGCCAACGCTTCGTTCAAGGATCCCGCAAATCGTTGACATTCAATGAACAACCATGCAGAAATTCCTGTTCGTTCCAAAATCCAACCCTTCATTGTATTTACACTAACTTTGATTGGAAAGATCAAATTGCCTCCCTCATCTAGAAAGGCATCACACCAAACAGGACGGTTTAATCGATTGGATTGATTCATGGATTTCATTCCCCCTGCATTTCTAACATTCCCTTTTCAACCACATCTGCATTTAATTGATGAGTTTCACGCAAATAGCGCGATAACACTTCACTGAAACCATGGGTAACATGTACATGTTCTGCGCCCGTGGCCAAAACGGCTTCCAACAACTGCGGCCAATCCGCGTGATCACTCAAAACAAACCCTCGGTCTACACCGCCCCAATCACCTGATTTACTCACGGCCATCCAACCGCTGCAATTGGCCAATGAATACCTACCCAACGGCGAAATCCAGGAAGATCGCAAGGCATTTGGCGGACAAACAATCAAACTTTCCTCTGTTCTAATCCCCCGATCTTGGAGCGATGCCAATCCTCCTGACGCATCCTTCCATTCACCAAAATCAAAACCACTTTCTTGCAAGGCAATATTGGACGCCGCAATGGCACCGTGACAAACAACGGCCCCCACCGATCGATCCAAGTATTTTAGTATTCGCTGCGCCTTCCCCAATGAATATCCCAGCAATACCGAAGGCTTGCCCGCAGACGCATTCTCCCGCCACCAGGCATTGATATCGTCAAATACAGTCTGTTGATCCCGCCATTGAAAGATGGGTAAACCAAAAGTGCTCTCGGTAACAAAATGATGGCATCGAACAGCTTCAAATGCTGGTGTAAGCCCATCGCCCACGGTCTTGTAATCACCGCTAATCACCCATACCTCGCCCTTGTAAATCAAACGCACCTGCGCGCTGCCCGGTACATGTCCTGCCGGAAACAAGGTTATTTCCACCCCATTCATCCACACCGATTCTCCATAAGCCATGGACTGCACTGAAATTCGCTGTCCAAGTCGTAGTTTTAAAATATTCACCGATTGTGTGTGACACAAATAGTGCTGCATACCCGGACGTGCGTGATCACTGTGAGCATGGGTAACCAAGGCTTTGGATACTTTTCGCAGCGGATCGATGTACAAATCGGCCTGCGCACAGTAAAATCCCAAAGGAGTAAAGGTCACCAATGCCATCCCCCCAAATTTCCCCTTTTTTGCGGGATAATGGGAGAAAAGTTTCGTTGAAATCAAGTGTAAAACAGATGCAGATTCAAGGGGTTATGGGTAAAAAAGAGTTAATTTGCGACAATAATTCTATGAAAAAACGCATTTTAAGTTTGGCCTTGGCCTTTTCAGCATTATTCCAGCTGCGGGCCGATGAAGGCATGTGGCCGCTCACGTTGCTGCAAAAGATCCAAGATCCCATGCAAGCCCGCGGATTGAAATTGTCTGCCGAAGACATCTACTCCATCAACCAAGCCTCTGTGAAAGACGCCATCGTTCGTTTGATGACGAAGCAAGGCCGCATGTTCTGTACCGGAGAAGTAATCTCCAAACAAGGACTGTTTCTCACGAACCACCACTGTGGTTACGGAGCCATTCAAGAACTTTCTACCAACCAAGACAACATCCTGAAAAATGGTTTCTGGGCCGCCAACCAACAAGCTGAGCGCCCCGCCAATTTCAACATCGGTCTTTTGCGTAAAATTGAAGACGTAACCAGCCAAGTGTTGGCCGGTATCGCCATCAACCAAGATGAAGCCGCTCGCGCCAAAGCCGTAGCTGCGCAAATCGCCAAAACCAAAGAAGCGGTTGTAGCTGCCCTTGGCGAAGAACGCAACAACTACGTAGTAGAAATCTCCTCGTTCTACAACGGCAACCAGTTCCTTGCGATGTTCTACGAAGTATACCGCGACATCCGCCTAGTGGGTACACCCCCAGAAAGTGTAGGTAAATTTGGTGGTGAAACCGACAACTGGCGTTGGCCCCGTCATACTTGCGATTTCAGCATGTTCCGCATCTACGCTAACCCTGTTAACAAACCCGCTGATTTCAACCCTGCCAACAAACCCTTCGCACCCGCCCATCACCTGCCCATCAACATCGGTGGCATGAAAGAAGGCGATTATGCCATGATCATGGGTTACCCAGGTCGTACCACCCGCTACACTTACAGCGAAGGCATCAAATACCTGGCAAGCAAAGAACGTCCCATGCGCGTAGCATTGCGTCGCGACATCATGGATGTGTACGAAAACTACATGAAGCAAGACGAATCTGTACGATTGATGTATTCGGATCGTTTGGCCGGTATCGGTAACTATTGGAACAAATTCAACGGTGAAGCCCATGATTTGGCCAAGCCCGATGGCTTATACGAAACCCGCAAAAATGCCGAGTTGGCGTTCGAGCGTTGGGTGCGTGAAAACAAAAAAACCGACGTTTACGGTGACGTAACTTCACTTTACGATGAAGCCTACCGCGAACTATACACCTACGGTTTGTACCCCGTGTACTTGCAAGACGGTATCGCCAACAGCCAGCCCATGAGCTTCGCCATGTCGTTCAAAGGTTTGGCCGATGCACTGAAAGCCAACCCCAAAGACACCGCCATGTCGCGCGCGATGTTGCGTGGCATCGATGAGATGTACAAAGAATTCTACCCAACCATCGAAAAAGAAGTGTTGGCCGTGGTATTGAAACACATCTACGAAGATTTGGATCCCGCCATGTTGCCCGCCGATTTAACCGCGTTGGTAACCAAATACAAGAGAAACTACACCGCCATAGCAGAAGCCATCTTCGCCAAATCCATCTTCACCAGCAAAGAGCGCATGGCCAAATTCTTGGGCAAACCCTCTGCCAGTAAGTTAGACGCCGATGTGTTGTACAAAATCACCAATGGCTACTTGAACAAATTGCGCGTAGACCTGAAACCCGTTTACGATGGCATCAACAGCAAACTCGATCGCGCCAACCGCTTGTTCTTATCAGCCCAGTTGGAAATGTCTGAAGGTTCAATAACATCCAAAGACCTTGGAAATAACCTTGTAGAGTACAGTGTAGTTAGCAAAAAGATCTTGGCCCCCGATGCCAACGGTACCATGCGTTTGACCTACGGAACCGTGAAGGCCTACGACGCCCGTGATGCCGTGAGCTATTCTTATTTCACTACTGCCAAAGGCATTTTGGAAAAATACAAAGCCGCAGATTTTGAGTTCGACGCCCCCCAACAGTTGTTGGCCTTGATTCGCGCCCGCGATTTTGGTCAGTATGCCGATAAAGACGGTGAGTTGCACACTTGCTTTCTGTCAGACAACGACATCACTGGTGGTAACAGCGGAAGTCCTGTAATGAACGCCAAAGGCGAATTGATTGGTACTGCGTTCGATGGCAACTGGGAAGCCATCAGCTCTGATTTCGCGTTCTTGCCAAAAGTTCAGCGCACCATCAGCTTGGATGTTCGCTACACCTTGTTCATCGTAGAAAAATTGGGCGGCGCCAAGCACCTGATCGACGAGATGACCATTGTGAAATAATTCAAACAACCCTCTGTAACATAAAAAAGGGCTTCCTCGCGGAAGCCCTTTTTGTTTGAGCTATTTGTTTCTTAGACTTTACTGTGGGGAGCAACTAACAACACCCACAGCATCCTTGAATCCTTGTTTATTACCGGTTCCTTGAAAACCAACCACCTTTGTTGGATTTCTCTTCCGTCTTATCTTCCGTGCGTGTAAATGGATTTACTACCGCGGGTTCTGTTCTTTCTGTTCTCATTGAATTTGATGCCATTGAAGTACTCGCAACCGAATCGGAGGATTTGCTCGGTGAAGTTTCAATCACCAATGCATCTTTCAATTGCTTTTGCATATTTCCCACCATACTTACAAAAGTCTCCTTCGACGCACGCACTTTAGAAATCGTATAGCAACCCATCAACTGACCTACTATAAACAACGCCATGGAGCGGGCATCGGTTTGATTCTTCAACTCCCCAGCCACACGACCTGTCATAATCGCCCTTTGAATGATTTTCACTTGAACCTCATTCACAGCTTCCAGCTTTTGACGGAATAAATCATCCGAATGACTCATTTCCAAGATCATATTGGTCAATACATCCCCGCGCTTGATGCTGGTTTCTGTGGCTTTGTTTTTCTCCTGCTCCAATACCGCAAGCAAAGCATCAGCAACACCCGATTCGATGTTCGCCAAACTCGCCCATTTTTGCTCGTAATATGGCATCATCACCTCATCAACAACGGCATATCCTAATTCGGCCTTGTTGGGAAAATAGTGGTAAAACGCACCTTTGGTGATTTTCAAACGGGCTATTTCTTTATCCGTACGCAAGGTCTCGAATCCCTTGGATTGAATCGCTTCAAAGCAACGTTGTAAGATCATTTGTCGTGTAGATGTGCTCATAGGGGGAGCAAATATACCAACAAGTTTGTTTAAATGTTAACAAAGTGTGGAAAACACAAAAATTTTTCTTTTGGCCCTGATAGTCAACACTTTGGATCACGATAAATCGCTCGAAAAGGGGTCAAATCGACCTAAAATCGGGTGATTTTTCCCGAAAATTACGGCGTAAGTCTTCCGTACATTCTTGGGAACGGTATACTCTCACGCACATGCTTCAATTTGCAGACCCAGGTTACCAATCGCTCCAATCCCAAGCCAAACCCAGAATGGGGAACCGAACCGTATTTGCGCAAATCCAAGTACCATTCAAATGCCTCCATAGGCAACTGATGCTCTTCAATTTTCGCCGTGAGCAATGCCAAATCTGTTTCACGCTCTCCACCACCTACAATTTCGCCATAGCCTTCTGGTGCCAACACGTCTACGCCACGGGCAAATCGATCGTCTGTTGGGTTTCTCTTCAAGTAAAACGCCTTCACCTCATGTGGCCAATCGTATACCATCACAGGGCGATCAAACAAGCGCGTCAACACTGTTTCATCAGACCCTCCGAAGTCATTGCCATATTCAAAGTTCTTCGCACTCGCAATCCACTGAGGAATATTCCTCAAGTCCTCTTCTATATCCGCCTTTTCCTGTTTCAGTTGAGTAATCTTGGTTTGATGGAAGTTAATTTCTCCTTTTTTGGTGCCCGGTGCCGCCATCTTCTGCTCACGATCGGCAATTTCTGCATCAATTTGTTGCAGTTTGGCCTCGCACGCAACCAATTCATCTTCCAAACTTTTAATGCTATTTACCCCATTAACATCCTCTTCACCTTTGATAATTCGCACCGCTTGATCGTACGTCATGCGGGGAAAACTACCCAAACTGCTCTTCAATACTGAAGTATCGCGACCGATGGTCTCCAACTCAGCACTGCACTGCGCCAATACCTTTCCAACAACAAACTGCAAAAATCCTTCAATACAATCCATGTTCTGAAAAATATCATAGAATGCCATCTCTGGCTCAATCATCCAAAATTCTGAAAGATGTCGTCTCGTCTTCGATTTTTCAGCGCGGAATGTTGGTCCGAAAGTATAAATCCTACCCATGGCCATGGCCATCGCCTCACCATAAAGCTGTCCGCTCTGACTCAAATAGGCCGTCTCACCATAAAAATCCGTTTCAAACAAAGTGCTGGTACCCTCACACGCGTTGCCCGTAAAAATGGGGGCGTCCATCTGCACAAAACCCTGTCCCTGAAAATATTCATGTATCGCAAAAATGATGGTGTTACGAATGCGCATAATGGCCCACTGACGTGTACTGCGCAACCATAAATGACGCTGATCCATCAAAAACTCAATGCCATGTTCTTTCTTGGCGATGGGATAATTTTCAGAAGTTCCCACTACATCCAATTTTGATACTTGGATTTCAATACCACCCACCTGCTTTTCGTCGGCTTTTACCACACCATGTAACACAACACTGGTTTCCAATGTCAACCCTTGCGCCACCAACAAATAATCCTCATTGGCTGTTTCGGGTGTAACAACACACTGACAAAATCCAGTACCGTCGCGAACGATCACAAAAGCGATGCCTTTGCCTTCGCGCTTATTGGCCACCCAACCGCGTAATATGATTGACTGTCCGATGTGATTTTTTAAATCTTGGATAACCACAGAAGGCGATGATAAATCGGGTTTGCTCATGATAAATGTAGGTTTGTAACTGCTTGTAAAATACGATTAGCACAAAGATAAGAAAAGGGCTTCAAAAAATTTGGCACGATATTTGTTATTTGGCACGAATTTTTTATATTTGTGTTATGGCCCTCAAACAAGAGTTATCGCAGAAGTTTTTACAGAAACTGAGTCCCCAACAGATTCAGTTTATCAAATTGCTGCAACTCAACACCCAAGATTTTGAGGAAAAGGTGAGTCAGGAACTGCTCGACAATCCCGCATTGGAAAATATGGAGGGTGCCGATGATAGTATCGACTTTCGTGCGAATGAGGATCGCCCCGCTGAAACTCGCGCCGAAAAATCGGACGATCCCAAAGAATCCTACGATTCAGACGACCTAAATGTGAACAGCGATTTTGACGAATACAGTCAAGATATCAATGTAGATGAGTTGTTGCGCGCTGGCGGCGATGACGACTATGGCAGTTTTCGTATGGGAGAGGATTACAACAATGAAGAGCAGCGCGACATGCCCATGGCGGCGCAAAGTACTTTCCACGAATATTTGTATGAGCAAGCCAGGGCCATTTTTGAAGATCAGGAATTGGAACTTGTCTATCACCTCATTGGTAGCATTGAAGACGATGGTTATCTCAGGCGTGAATTACGCAGTATTGTCAACGACTTGGCATTCAACGAGAACATCATGACCACAGAGGCTAAGTTGGAGCGATTGTTGATTAAGATTCAAAATTTCGACCCGCCAGGAATTGCTGCCCGCGACCTTCAAGAGTGTTTGTTACTACAGCTTTACAAAAAGGATTACGGCGACAACCCAGCCATTGACATCGCTGAGAAATTACTATCGGAACAGTTTGATGCTTTTACCAAAAAACACTACGATAAAATCAAGAAAAGCCTTAAAATCAACGATGAACAGCTGAAAGCAGCGATGGGTGAAATTTTAAAGTTAAACCCAAAGCCGGGCGAAACAGGCAGCGTAAATGTAAAAACCCAATACATCGTGCCTGATTTTTCAGTGGGCAACGACGATGGTGTTTTACAAGTTCGCTTGAATGGTCGAAACGCACCCGAACTTCGCCTAAGCGCTTCTTATGTGGAAACGTTAAAAGCCTATGAATCGAGTGCGCACAAAGAAAAACAATTGCGTGATGCTGTTCAATACATCAAACAAAAGGTAGACGGGGCAAAATGGTTTATAGATAGCGTTAAACAACGCCAAAACACCCTAATGAAGACCATGAAGGCCATCGTTCAGCGACAAAGTGAATTCTTCATTGAAGGCGGTGATGAAACAAAACTCAAGCCCATGATTTTGAAGGATATTGCCACTCAAGTAGAACTTGACATCTCTACAATCTCTAGGGTAGCAAACAGCAAATATGTGGAAACTGATTTTGGTATTTTTCCCTTAAAATATTTCTTTTCCGAGGGATTGACCAACGAAGAAGGTGAAGAAGTAAGCAATCGTGAAATCAAGAAAATCTTGAGTGACGCCATCGGACAAGAGGACAAAGTAAAGCCCCTCACCGATGAAGCCTTGATGGACCTGCTCAAAGAAAAAGGCTACAACATCGCAAGACGCACCGTAGCCAAATACCGCGAACAACTCGGTATTCCGGTAGCTAGACTACGAAAAGAGCTCTAAATTCTCACTTGTATTGATTTGAACACCAATTTGGCAACAATCAATATCCAACCGCTAACAATTCCGTGCGATTTTAGAATCGACAAATCCTCCTGATTGTGCTGTACTAGCGCTTTGATGCCTGCTGTACTTGCCCCACCTTGTTGCATTCTTACCATTTCTTGAGGGATATATTTGTACTTGCATCGATGAATACAAAACGCGCGCAACAACCAATCAAAGTCTGCACTGATTCTATATTGCTGATTAAACATACCCACCTGTTGAAAAAATGATCGGTTCACATAAACGGTTGGATGCGCCGGCTGCAGAGCAAATCGCATCATCCATGGCCTAAAAAAATTACTCCTATATCGCCGAGTAACTTTGTCAATGTCATTCGGACGAAAAAAAGTCAAATCGCCATAAACCAAATCAACACCAACCGCATCGGAGAAGCCAGAAACAATGTTGTCGATTACGTTGCAATGCGCAAAAAAATCATCAGAGTGTAAGAACCCAATAACATCACCTGATGCCAACGTAACGCCTTTATTAAGTGCGTCATAAATACCATGGTCTTTTTCTGAAACAAATACATCTATTCCATTTTTAAACGACGCAAGCGCATCCAAAGTTCCATCATTGCTCCCACCGTCTACAATTATATATTCAATATTTGGGTAGGACTGAGCCAACACACTCTCCACGCACCGCGAAATTGTGTTTTTCCTATTAAAAACGGCCGTAATTATGGAGACTTTCACCAATTAGTTATTTATATTAATTTGGTTATTCTTGATCCAATGGCCCAATGTAGAAAGTAACCACGCCTTGTGCCATTTTTCATTCGTAGGCCCTCGTTGAAACGCTCGCAAATCCTGAACAGCGTGACATAGTTCTGGAATATTAGAAACCACTTCTAATCCTTCATTTACAACACCCTTCAACTCATTGTTAACCCATTGCTTCCAAGGAAATACAAAACCCATCTTTTCTCGATCCCAAACCTCTCTCGGCAAATCGTCACCAAGGGCATCAATCAACAGTTTTTTGCCTGGCTTCAATGGCTTTAAATGGTCGGGTAATGACATGACGAATTCTGTCAACGTATGATCAAGAAATGGTACCCTTACCTCTAGCGAATGAGCCATACTCATTTGATCTGCATCCCTCAAGAGGACCGGTTTCATGTATTTCTCAAATTCTTCATTTCCAACCCACGCGGTCAACTGTCCTGTTTTTATGGGAATTCCCCAAGAAAAATCCGTATTCGAAACAATGCCCAGTTTTGCTAATTCAGCATCCGAATAAAAATGCCTAAATAACTCGTATACATTGGATTCGTCAATTTTTTTTAGATTTATGAGCTCATGAATTTTGCCTTTTACAGGTATACTCTTTTTCATGCTACTCGGAATTTGTTCCCATAGCTGTAAAATACCTGTTTTGCGCAGTCGGTTTACTTGCTGAATCCGGTTAAAAACGCCATAGCCTCCAAAAACCTCATCACCACCTAGCCCGCTCAGAGCCATTTTTATACCTGCCAATCGTGTGTACTTACTTACCACATAAGTATTTACCCCGTCTGCACTCGGGTGGTCAATTGCTTCAATGGCCGGAATAACTTCACTTAAAAACTCCTGGGGTTTAATCAAGATATTCTGATGTTCCGTTTCATATTTTTTTGCTACCAACTCCGCATATTTTCTTTCCGAAAATTCAGATTCGTCGAAATACACATGAAAAGTTTTCACCGGTGAATTGAGGTGTTTAGCCATCATCGCTACTACAGCGCTCGAATCAACACCTCCCGACAAAAAAGCACCGAAATCAACGTCCGAAACCAATCTTTTCTGAACAGCAGACTCAAAGAGATTTCTAGTTTGTTGTACCGCCTCCCCGTATGTTTTGACAGAATTTGGCTTTACAATCTCCTTTTGTCTTTCATAAAAAGGCCATGAATGAAATTCAATTTTACCTAAAGCGTTTTTGCTCAATGTAGCACAATATCCACCAGCCAATTGAAAGACTCCCTCCACAAGGGTGTTAGGGTCAAAAACTGTTTGATATTGCAAAAATTGTCCCAATACTTTCCTGTTTAATTGTGGTTTTAGCCAGCCACTTGAAATGATGGATCGCAACTCCGATGAAAATAAAAAAGCATCCTGATTATCCGACATCCACCAATACAGCGGTTTCTTTCCAAATCGATCTCTTGCTATGAACAGCTCCTCTTTCTCATTGTCCCAAATTGCAAAAGCAAACATACCCTCCAGCAAACCCAACATTTTTTCTCCTTTTTCGGCAAACAGCGCCAAGAGAACCTCTGTATCGGTACCTGTTTGAAATGAATATGATGATACTTGCTCCCTTAATTTTTCAAAATTGTAAATCTCACCGTTAAATACAATCACATATCTGTTGCCTAAACCATGCATAGGCTGTGTTCCTCTTGGATCTAAATCAATGATCGAGAGTCTCCGATGTCCTAAAGTTATATCGCGGTTATTGTAGACCCCATCAGCATCAGGACCTCTATGAGCCATTTTTAAATTCATCCGCTGGATAGCAGAACTCCAATCTCGATCACCGCCTGAACTGAAAATCCCATTTAATCCACACATAAGCACAAAAGTAATTCCGATTACTTTGATTCAAGTTGGAAAGTCCGATTTTTCCTTTCCTTTCGTAAACGAACTATATCCATTAACAAAGTTGCTAAAGTACCAATATAAGAGATAACTGAAAATTTCTCTTGGCCCAGTTCGAAAAACGAGTTTAACAGAGGTCAAACCTACTAGTTCGGCAGGTGATCTAATTTTGCGTACTCGCTGTTCATGCTGATAAATTCCGGTATCAGCGTTTTCAAATTGCCCACCAAACTGATATCAGAAGAGCCATTTAAAGCAGCGTGAGTAATAGTGTCCAACAAAGTGATAGACAATTCAACGGCGGGCCCTGAAACTTTTGCAATCATGATTTTAGGGTGATGTGTTGGTAATGTAGTTTCACTATCCGACAACAACTCCTCATACAACTTCTCACCTGGTCTCAATCCAGTTTCTATGATTTGAATATCCTTATTCGGAACAAATCCACTCAGTCTTATCATCTTCACGGCTAAATCGTAAATCTTCACAGGATCACCCATGTCGAAAACAAATATTTCCCCGCCCTTGCCCATAGTTGCAGCTTCAAAGACTAGTTGACAAGCCTCGGGAATTGTCATAAAATAACGAATTACGTCTTTGTGTGTCACAGTTAAAGGCTGTCTATTCTCAATCTGCTTGTGAAATAGAGGTATTACTGATCCATTTGAGCCCAAAACATTCCCAAAACGAGTAGTAATAAATTCCGTTTTACAAGACAATGCAAGGTTCTGTATCAAAATCTCAGCAGCGCGTTTTGTTGCACCCATTACGTTGGTTGGATTCACCGCCTTGTCCGTAGATATTAGAATGAATTTCTTAGTGTCATTTTTAATTGCATTTTCAGCCACAATACGTGTGCCTTCTACATTCACTTTCACTGCCTCCTTTGCGTTGATTTCCATCATTGGCACGTGCTTATAAGCAGCGGCATGAAACACTATCTCGGGCTTGTAGTTCTCAAATATCTCTTCAACACGATTCTCCCGCGTAACATCCCCTATTGCACAAATCAAATTATCCAGGCCGTTCGAGGTTGCTTTCAACTCCAAAAACAAATCGTTCATCGGCGTTTCTGCATTATCAAGCATCACCAATTTTGCTGGTTGATAAAATAAAATCTGCCTGCACAATTCGGAACCTATGGACCCAGCAGCGCCAGTAACTAAAACTACCTTGCCTTTGATTAATGACTGCAGGTTCTCGTTCTCTAAAGAAATCACCGAACGATTTAACAAATCCTCAATTTTTACCTTCTTGATCTGTTGACTCGATAAATTACCCCCAATCCATTCTTTTATATTAGGAACACGATGAAATTGCAAATTGCTTTCAATACACAAGTCACCAGCCCGATAAAAACTCGCACCCTTCAACGATTGTATTGACCAAATCACTTCCGTGACTTTGTTTTGTTCTAAAAATTCTGATTCGAATGCACGGTCTGAGGAATAAACACGCACGCCATCAATGGATTTGCCTTGCAATTTTGGATTGTCATCCACAAACCCTACAACATCCCTAAATGCTGACCGATCATTTTTAATCGCGTTGCGAACGGTTACTCCGGTTGTGCCTGCACCATAAATCAAAACTCCCTGGCCCTTCTTACTCGAGGGATTCAGTATGTATCTAGAATAAACAAGCTTAACAAATAATCTTACACCCGTAACAGACATCAGGAATGACACCGACTGAAGTATGATTAAATTAAACGAAAGTGTTTTTGTATCGAACAACCCCAATAAATTGAACAATCTGCTTAGGACGAGGATACTAATTGAGGCCAACACTGCCGCATATCCTAGACGCAATAAATCTCTAACCCCTGTATGCCTAAATGCGCCAATATTTGTTCTACAAATCAAAAAAGACAGCGCAAAACACACATTCAACAACAAGAACTCTTGAATTGAATTGAATGATGCCAATTTGTCGAAATCAAAATTGGTAATCAATAACTGCGAGGAAAAATAGGAAACGGTAACTAGCGATAAATCAATCAATAACACCAACCAAGTTGGAAGATGTTTTCGACTCAAAAACCGCACTACCCATATTTCCGCCCATGTTGGCATATTGTTACAAATGTCGCACAATAAGCAAGACGTATGTCTAATTCCAATAGTTGCTTGCCAACAATACAAGTAAATTTACAAAAAATTGGTCGCTTTGGCGGCGCTAAATCAATCCACGAATAGTTTTTGTTTGCGAATGACCTTGCCATCGCTGATGCGCTTCAGTACAGCCACATAAAAACCATCCGCCCAAGTTTGGGTGTCGAATCGGGTTTCATTTGTCAATAACTGCTTAGGCTCGGTCATCGTTTGGCCCAACAAGTTATAAAACTGAATATCCAACGCCTCCAATATTTCCTCGTTCCGGATCTCCACCACAACATCACTTTCTGCACTGATTGGGTAGATCAACACTTCATCGTAAACCACAGTGTCAAACACTCGCATGCGCGTCACGATTTCAGTTTTAATCGGTAACTCCGTGCGGAAATCAGTTATCGATGTACGCATCATCTGAACCTGTCGCTTCGTAAACAAATTTTGGCACGCCTCCGTAGAATAATCCATGTAGTTTTCAAACATATCCGGCAAATCATTCACCGGTTCAATGCATGTGTTTCCGCCCAAATTACATGTGAAACCCGCACCAATGCCTTGTAGTGGGGTATCATCAATAAAATCATCCGCAATACACCGATTCGCAGAAAATTGATCATCTGCCCAAATATGTCTTAATCCCAAGAAATGACCCACTTCATGCACTGCACAGCGACCCTTGTTAGACATTGCAATCGCTCCAGTGGCCCGCGGATTGTTTCTACCTACAACTTTATAATGTAGTACCACCCCTTGACGACTGTCAGCAACCCAAGAACCACTCCCCCACGATGGATGTCCATATGGAGGATAAGCATACCCCAGCAAATTGTCCTGATTATTCACGCTCAAATCACACACCCAAATGTTCAAATATTTCGTTGGATCCCAGGGGTCACTGCCGCCAGTACTGCTAGATTTCATCAAATCTTGGATACCTCCACCACTAGAGCCAAAGGTTGTTCGCGTTGTGGTTTTACGGACAATGCCCGTCGTCGCGAGCCCATTGGGGTCTAATTTGGCAAACTCAAATTGTATTCTTGCCGAGCCTGCACGCGACTTAAAAACTGACCTCGTTTTTACTGAATCTTCATTCAATCGATTAAAATCACGATTCAATACTTCTACTTGGGAAATCAACAAAGAATCATTCAGATTCTCATTGGCTACATTGTACAACACATGAAATACCACCGGAATGGTATACACGGTATCGTAGTAATACATAGTGTCCTTGATGACCTTTTTACGTCGTTCTAACCCTTCAGAAAACGCCCTCACCGCTTCCAATTGCAATGCCTTTTGGGTTTGTTGATCAAATGATGTTTTGAAACCAGGATACTGTTTTTCCAATTGCTGCAAAACAGTTGCGTACCCGCAAGGCTCATTGGCGTGGGGATTGATCTCCGTGCTTTGCGCTATCACCGAGCCACTCAACAATACAACCACAAGAAAAAGATGGCACTTTCTCCAAATTTGGCTCGCACAGACAGAAATCAACATACGCCTGCAAAATACTGCAAAAACCCTAGCAATGCCACGGAATGACAATTCTTTGACCTTTGGGCGATGGGATTTCTCCCATAGCCAACCCACAACACACTATTTACCTTTGAAATTGGGCTTTCTCTTTTCGTTGAATGCCGTTACACCTTCGCGATAATCTTCGCTTCTACCTGCAATTTCTTGACAATAAGCCTCATACTGAAGCATGGTTTGCAAGTCGGAATGTCCGGCCTTGTTCAACATCTTCTTAATCATGCCAATGGCCATCGTGGGAGCCTGGGCGTAGTAATCGGCCACTTTAGCCACTTCTTCGTCTAAGCCGTCCGCCGCAACCACGCGGTTCACCAAACCCCATTCCATCGCCTGTGCCGCAGAAATCTTGGGTGCCATTGTCGCCATTTCAAAAGCCCTCGCCGGTGAAATCGCCTTGGGTAAAAAGTAAGAAGAACCCGAATCAGGTACCAAGCCCACGTTCACAAACACCTCAATGAACGAAGCCGTGTCAACAGCCACTATAAAATCGCAAGCCAATGCCAAAGAAGCACCTGCACCCGCAGCAACACCATTAATCCTACCAATGATGGGTTTGGGCATCTCACGCATCGCCTTGATAATAGGGTTGTATCGCTTGTACAAAGAATCACTCAATGAACGGTTCTTAGACCCCGCTATCGCTTTCAGATCTTGACCACTGCAAAACGCCTTCCCCGCCCCTGTAAGCACCAACACACGCACTTCTGCATCCTTAGAAGCCTCTTTCAACGCCGCCTGCAAATCATAGCTCTGCGTTTCGTCGAACGCATTAAACACATCCGGACGGTTCAAAGTGATATAGGCAACACTGCCGCGCTTCTCGTATAGTACACTGGTCAATTCCATACTGCGAAAATAGAACATATCTACAAAAAACTGATTAGAACAATAACCCCAACGCTGGGACGCCAAAGCCCAACATCAATCCCCCCAGCAATTCTTGGTGGGAATGTGCCTTTTCCTTTCGCCTTGCCCAATAAATCAGCGCCAATAAACCGCCCCCAACGAAAACAAAAGACTGTGTAAGAGGGAGTTCCCAATGATTACCCCATCCACCCCATGGCATGCCAAAAGACTTTACAAAATGCTCCTCCACGGGGATTTGATCGTAAAGATGAAACATGCCTATAAACGATTGTGTTACTACGGTGGTTGCTGCACACATGTGGATCGACAATTTTCGATTCAACAATACAAACACATACATCAATGCCAAGGTCACCAACACAACCAAAGTGTATGCTTGTATTTCATGTTCCAATAGCCCTATTTTTTGATCCGCCCTTGACGAATGCAGATCTTTCAAAGTGTTCAGAGTGGTTGCATCTAAGTGTTTCGACAAAGATTTTAACTCGCGCCCTGCCCTTTCAGGCGCATCCACCCAGGTCATAAAAAACACCTGAAATGCGCCAACAATCGCACCCAAAAAACCCCACTTTCTATCGGCCAAAAGCGGCATCTGAATACTGCCTATTTTCTTTTGCCACAACAAAAAAACCACAAAAAACAAAGGCACCAATACATAACCAAACAACGCCCCTGAAAAATGCAAATGGGCTACAATCACATTCTCACCCAACAAATCCTCAGACACAAACACCCCTTCTCGCAACAGCCAAAAACCAGCGGCTGCAACAAATCCCGGAAAAGTAATTATCGATACAATTTTCGCCAGAAGAGCAACTTTGCTGCGGTGATCAGAATGTTGTTCCCCCATGGGCCTAATGAATTATTTGAATCAAATTTCCTACGTTCACTTATTTTCTGATCGTTGCACCCGCCGCCTCAAACGCCTTCATGAATGCCTGCATTTTACCGTCAACCTCAGCCTCCGTTAATGTGGCCTCTGCATTTAGAAAATGGAACGACATCGCCACCGCCTTCTTGCCTGATTCCAGCGGCTTGCCCTCAAATACATCGAACACACGCACATCCTGCAACATTGGCGCCTTCACCGTCTTCACAACCTGTAACAAAGAAGCAAACGTCGTTGCCGTATCAAGCACCAAACTCAAGTCTCTACGCATGCCTGGGTATTTCGGTGCAGATTTCACCGCAAATCCTTCTCCCTTGTTACCCAAAAACTTGCGCCACGCAATCTCTACGCACCAAACAGTGGCCGAAATATCGGCCGCCTTCAACCACGCCTTCGGCGCTTTGAAAATCTCTATCGTATCAACCGATGCCTTGCTGCCCAATCGTACCAACAAGCCCTGTAACAAACGCTTTATTTCGTAATAATCGATCTCTTGCGGCCTCGACTCCCAACTCTCAGCAGCCACACTGCCCCAAAACACCATCGACAAAGTGGGCGTTTCCCTAAAGCCCTTGGAGGTTTTCTGATACACCCTGCCCAACTCAAACAATTTCACGCCTTCAGCCCTTCTGTTGATGTTATAAGCCACCGACTGCAACAAACCGGGAATCAACGACGCACGCATCACGTCCATGTCGCTGCTCAACGGATTGCTCAAATGCACCAAATCCTCCTTTTCAGGATACCACGCCGCAGGATGCAAAGAATTCGTTGCAGCCTCCAACATGCCCTGATCACACAAATACTGTCGCAACGCATTTTCCGACTTCCGCAATCGCATCCCCTCAAACGTTCCCAACGTCGCCTGCAACTTGCCATTCATCGGCACGCGATCGTACCCATAAATGCGCATCACCTCCTCATATAAATCCACCGCCTGCTCAACATCGTTGCGCCAGCCCGGTACCTTCACGGTCAATGCATCGCTGCCCTCAACCCCAAATCCCAATCGCTCCAAAATCGCTACCACATCCGCCGCCGGGATTTCCATACCAGCAAAAGCCGCCAAAGCTGATACCTTCATCGTCACCACCCGCTCCTCGAAAGCCACCGGATACAATGACGTCACCGCCGACCAAGTGCCACCCGCATGCTGTTCCAAATGCTGGGCAATCTGCATCGCCACACCCGCCATGTTCTGCTTATCCACCCCACGCTCAAACCTGAAACCCGCGTCTGTATGCAAATTGTGTCGCTTCGCCGCCTTCCTCACCGCTGTAGGGTGAAAATGCGCCACCTCCAACACCACACGCTTGGTATCGGCCGAAACCGCCGTAGCCTGTCCGCCCATCACCCCCGCCAAAGCAATCGCACCTGATTCATCGGCAATCACCACATCCTGAGCGTGCAACTCAATCTTCTTGCCGTCTAACAACACCAGCGTCTCGCCTTGCTTTGCCAATCTCACCGTGATGCCACCCACAATTTTATCCGCATCAAACGCATGACTTGGCTGCCCAGTCTGATGCAAAAAGTAATTCGTGGCATCCACCACGTTGTTCCTTGGCTCAATGCCTATGGCCCTCAACCGGTTCTTGACAAAGGCTGGACTATCGCCCAACTGAACCCCCTGAATCTCCAACGCAACATATCGCTCGCACCACTGTGCGTCTTCAATGCTCACAGAAATTCCCGAGCCCTTGCTCTTCCACAAAACACTCTCTTCGCCCTTTTCATGGGCGATGCGCGAAAAAGGCACTTGCAACAAAGCCGCCAAATCATTCGCAACACCTACATGTGATGCCGCATCCCCGCGATTTGCTGTCAAGCCAATTTCTATCACCTCGTCTTTGACCACCCCAAAATATTCCGCCGCCAACATGCCTACTTTGGCATCTGCCGACAACACCATTATGCCATCGTGGCTATTACCCATTCCACACTCGTCCTCCGCACAAATCATCCCCTCAGATACCTCACCACGAATCTTTGCCTTCCCAATCACAAAGGGTTCCTTGCCCACCATCTCAATCTCAGTACCCACCAAAGCCACAACCACTTTCTGTCCCGCAGCCACATTGGGCGCACCACACACAATAGGCAGCAACACATCACCACCCACATTCACCGTTGTCACCCGCAAACGATCGGCATTGGGATGCGTTTCACACGTCACAACTTCTCCAATAACAAAGCCATTTAGGCCTGAGCCAGCGCTATACCAAGACTCCAAATGTTCAACTTCTAAGCCGCTAACCGACAGTAAATCTGATATTTCTTGAGCCGATGCCTCTGTGGGCAACAGCGATTTTAACCAATCAATGGAAATTTTCATGACGCTTTGCGAAGATAAAGATTTAGCGTTTGCCTTGTTGCATCATGTCTCTGCGCGCTTTCTTGAATCGCACATAAAAATAAAAACTCGCTGAAAACACGACCAACATCAGCCAGCCCGATCCGGAGCCAATTCCCTTGGCATAAAACTGCAATAAACTCTCGGTTCCGCTAATAGCGGCCGCGACCAGGGATAAGAGGGCGAGGACGTGGTTTTTTATCATTGGGTAAATTGATTGTTCCTGAATAATTAATGATCTCCCAATCAGTGAATGCCTGATTGCTTATCAGTCCAGTGCCGGTGGTGATTTGGTCCTGCCCTGTGATTTTAACAAATTTGTCGGTCCGAATAACACCCGTCTGTTGATCCCAAACCAATTCCTCGGTGTTTAATGTCTCCCCCTTGATGTTCAAAATCTCTACATTCCGACGAACAATTACCTTCTTCTCGTCCATGTAGCTAATTCCATACTCCGCGGTCATGTAACTTTCTAAAGCGCCTTTTTCATCATAAAAATCAACCTTTAAACCCTTTTTCATCAACAAATAAGGGTTTCGTTTGGCTTTCACAGCCATCAAAATTGGACTATAAACCCTAGCGCGTAATTTCCCGGAATCAGTGTACTCGATGGTCACTTTTTCGGCAAATTCTGCACTCTCAAATGCGCCCTTTTTTTTCTTTACGATAGCCTTTTTTCCCGAATCGCTGCAACCGGCAAATATCAATAAGGCTATGGCCAACAGCCCGCGCATCATCAATCAAATTTTCTACGCTGGAACCACACATCACCCAACTGCAACCCCAAACTCAAATTGATAAATTGCTCTTTGGCCAAACCATCCGTCGCCAAACCCCTTTGAATGTAATCGATTTGTACATGTACAACACTGCTCAACACCGTATTGTCATAATATCGGCGAACCAAAGGCACGCCGAAACCCACAAACGCGCGCTGCTGAACAATGCGGTTGGTTCCGGTTGAACCCGCTTTTGAAAACGAATATTGGGTTTCTGAAAGCACGCCACCAACCCTAACTGGCCAACGCATCTTTTTATGACTTGGGTGTTTGAAATCATTGGGATTCAACGTAAACGTGAACCCGTAGTCTGTTCGGTCTGAGTAACGTCTTCCCGCATCAAAAAACATGGGATCCAATGTGCCCCAAACCTGTTTTCTGTAATCCATGGCCACCGACCAACGCTGTCTGTATTGAAACTGATATCCTGCACCAAAACTATTGGGTAACGACAACGCCGTTCTGGGTGAAGTTTCGTTCAAAATTGTATCTATCACATAAACCTGACTTCCCACTAAATCCATGGTTCTGGTAAAGCGCAATTGCTCACCCGACATGTTGTTAAAGAATTGTGCACTGGCCCCAAACGTGTGATAGGTTGAGTCCAACTTGAAAAAAGCCATGATGCCCACTTTTTGTTGCAAACCACGAATATTTACCGATTTAATGTCCTCCAGCAAATTCAAATCATTGCTATCGGGAACACTAAAAATCGATTGGTCGTTTAACTGCCCAAAAACCCTTCCAATGCTGTATCCCAAACTCAAATGCTGGCCAAACCGAAAACCATTTGCCAACTCAACCATGTTTACACCGCCATAACCAGCATGTGTAGTACGATTAATAAATGGTGTACTGTCACGGAATGTATATTGATACCCAACGGTGGTTAAGGGCTGCAACGATACCGCTGAGTTGATTCCGTAGCGCGTGCTCTTGATGCGCTTTTGCTTTGAACCACTATCCAAATAGGCCTTCCGTTGGTAATAATTATAGGTTCTGAAGCCCAAATTCAAATAGCCCAATCCACCGCCTTGAAACGTTTGTGTTTGATCTCCAGCTTGAATCTTTGATCCCTTAAAACTCCCACCTACATCGAACGTGGTGTAATACAAGTTACCCAAAGTCGCTGGATTGTGCATCGTGTAAGAGTAGGCCCCAGAACGCGTGTGAAGATTGCTACCACATTGCACTTGATTGGTTCCTAGCCACTCTCCAATGCCAAAATTACTGTATGGAGAAAACGTCAAATTTTGACCGCCTGCCGTTTGCGCCAACACACGAGAATTGCCTGAAATTACCAGGACGATGAAAAGCAAAACGATGTTAAAATTTCTCATGGTGTTTTAATGCATGCATCAACCCGTAATGAACGAGCAAAGGCTCAACAAATATCTCGGTTTTCTGTTGTTCCGCCAAGAATAACCCATCTCCACCCGTGATAAATACCTGTCCTTCAGCATATTTTTCGAGGAACAACCCAATTTGTCGGTGCGATTCACCCACAATTCCCTGTTGAACCCCACACAAAATGCTCTCATTGGTGCTTTTACCCCAGCTACTCCCTAATGTTTCGTGACTCACCAATGGCAACTTTCCCGTTTGCTGATGCAATGCCAAATAGCGCATATGAAGTCCGGGCGATATGCTTCCACCCAGATAACAAGCATCATCATCCATCCAATCATAGGTGATACAAGTACCCGCATCAATAACCATGCAGGCTCTACCCCTGCCATTTCGTTGCATCAAAAAATGCGCACCCAACACGCCCGCCAATCGGTCTGCTCCCAATGTTTCCGGTGTAGCATACCCCATTTTTACAGGCAATAACATACTGCTACTGAAAAGGTGAACCGGACAATCTAATCCTGTTAACCACGGAATGTCTTTGCGCACTGTGCTGAAAATACATGCTCGTAACGAAACCCCTTGCAAAGCCTCCTCTGCAAATAACGACTCCACATCAGCAAACACCCCGTGAAAACGCAATATGCCCTCTTCGCTGAAGAGGGCATATTTCGATGCTGTATTGCCAAAATCTAATGTTAGGTACATCGTACCGACGTGATTATTTCGCGATACCAACACTGCGCTTCTCACGAATCACAGTAATCTTCACCTGGCCAGGATAACGCATTTCCGTCATGATGCGGTTCGATAACTCAAACGCCAACGTATCGGCATTCTCATCGTTCGATTTCTCGGCCGACATAATAATACGCAATTCACGACCCGCTTGAATGGCATACGCCTTCTCAACACCAGGATAGCTCAAGGCCATGTTTTCCATTTCCTTGATACGCTCAATGTATTGATCATCTCCTCTACGTGCGCCCGGTCTAGAACCAGAAATCGCATCGCAAGCCTGAATAACCGGACTCAACAATGACGTCATTTCTATTTCATCGTGGTGTGCACCGACCGCGTTGATTACCTCAGGATGCTCGCCGTACTTCTCACAAATTTTCATGCCCAACAATGCGTGTGGCGTTTCCTCGTCATTGTCAGGGCACTTTCCAATGTCATGCAACAAGCCCGCACGCTTCGCCAACTTCACATTCAAACCCATTTCAGCAGCCATCGTAGCACACAAACGCGCCACCTCTCTACTGTGCTTCAACAAATTCTGTCCGTATGAACTCCTGAAACGCATTCTACCTACGTAGCGAATCAATTCAGGATGCAATCCGGTAATTCCCAGATCCACCACGGTACGCTCTCCCCATTCTACCACTTCCTCTTCCACCTGCTTCTTCACCTTTTCTACCACTTCCTCAATACGTGCAGGGTGGATACGACCATCGCGAATCAAACGCTCCAACGATACGCGCGCAATCTCCCTACGGATTGGGTCATAACAACTCAATACGATGGTTTCTGGGGTATCATCGATCAAAATTTCCACGCCAGTTGCCGCTTCAAATGCTTTAATATTACGCCCTTCACGTCCAATAATCCTTCCTTTCACATCATCATTCTCAATCGGAAAGCTCGTTACAGTGTTATCAATCGCAGTTTCTGCTGCAGTACGTTGGATAGTCTGCAATACAATGCGCTTTGCCTCGCGAGTAGCACCCAATTTGGCCTCTTCTACAATGGTTTTTGCCAATGTCAAGCCCTCTGTATGCGATTGCACCTTGATGTTTTCCAACATTTGTGTTTTGGCCTCAGCAGCAGATAAACCCGCTACTTTTTCCAATTGTAACAACTGTTGCTCCATCAATTGCTGAACCTCGCGCTCTTTAATTTTGTACGTTTCAATTTGTGACTCCAAACGCTCTTTGGTCTTCAACATCTCGTCTTCCTTGCTCTTGCTTGCACGGATTTTATCGTCCAAAGATTGCTCTTTCTGTTTGATGCGATTTTCGCTGTTCACCAATTCGCTGTTTCTGCGGTTGGTTTCCTTTTCATACTCAGAGCGTAATTGCATGTACTTTTCTTTGGCCTCCAAGATGCGATCCTTCTTCAAGTTCTCGCCCTGCATTTTAGCCTCTTCAATAACGCTCTGTTTGTCTTTTTCTAGCTGTGTTTTGCGCATCGCAACAAACACAACATATCCAAGGGCCAACCCTACAATGAGTCCGGCGAGGATAAATACGATGTTTTCCATTTTGTGCTATTCCTTTCTTTTTTTTGCGGAGATAGACACAGAGATTCTAGCCAATCAAACGATATATCAAGCAAACAACAGCCTCTCAATGTCCGACAACTCCTGTTCCAAGAGTTCGTCTTGATTCCGATGAGTTTTTCCGTGGCGAACCACCTCACCAGCCAAATCCAGGGCCGCCCATGATAAGCGGTCTATGGGTTCTTGCGCATGAAAACTCTTGAAAGCATTGATGCGCTGGTTGAGTACTTGAGCCGACAACCGAACGTCTTCTTCATCCTTCACCGCCACACGCAAACGCATCGCCCGATTGTCGATGTTTACGTTGATGAGAATGCTTTCGTTGGGTTGCACTTAAAATATTATTCGTTTAGTAAATCTATGCATCTATCAATGTCCTTGACCAGCTCGTTGATCTTGATTTTTAAATCGTGAACATCTGAGCCAGACATCGACATTTCCTTTGCAAGTTTAATCAATTTATTCTCATCTTTTAGTTCCGCAAGGGCATTTTTTTGCAGTGCGATGGTTTTCTTTAACTCCTCTAACTCCTGCGCAAGCGCCAAATTCTCCGTTTTTAACGAAACATTTTCCCGCACCACTTCCACAACCCTACCGCGAATGCGCGCCAATCGTTGCTGAAAATCTGTGCCCATACCACAAAGATACAAGAAATTTCTACGCCTTTCCCCTCACCCAACGCAACAACCTTAGGCCCACATCATCCATCCAAAAATCCCAACAAAAACAACTTTTATATCGAAGCAATTACCGTTTCGATCGCCATATTCACCGCACCTTGGGACAAATATTCCATTTTCGCCCGGCCGCGCAAAGCCATCAAAAATATCAACACTATTAAAATCACCAAAACACCCACATCGCCCAACTGCTGATAAATCGTTTTGATATCATTCGGTACGATGCGCTGAACCATCGCCAATTGCGTGCCCGCTCCAACCACAAAACCACCAGCTTTACTTTCAATATCTGTCAAAGGCACATCGCACCGATCCACCCTTCCTTGGTACCAAACTGATTCCAACTCAGATTCACCCACCGGATTGATGAACCCTGAAATGCCCGTATTCGCGGCCCTTGCTACCCACTTTCTCTGCTCTATGGCCCGCAATTTGGCATAGGAAAAATGCTGTTTGTGTCCCGCCGTATTCCGCCACCACGCATCGTTCGTGACCACCGCCAACCACTGCGCCCCATCGCCCACATAATCGCTGACATAATCGCCATAAATGCTTTCGTAACAAATTACAGGCGCCACCTTCACCCCATCGCCCAAAGCCATCGCCCGATCACTCTTGCCCAATGTCCCCGATGCCGAATTTTCATCCAATGATATCGCCAACGATTCCAAAAAAGGGAATGTACTCACAAACGGCAACTGCTCAGTGCCAGGCACCAACTTCGATTTGTGATAATACTGCAAAGTATCGCCCAACCACAAGGCCGAATTGTGCAATGTATACCAATAATTTGGGTCGTTACTCTGTCGGGCCGCGGCTACCGTCCTAGCCGATTTATCTGGCATTACCATTTGCGGTTTGCCCTTACCCTCCCAAGGAAACCACTGCACCATGTTAACACCCATCAAATAATTTGTTTTTACAGAATCGTGCATCCGCATACCCTTTAAATAAGCCACCTGTTGATCCGATTCCATGTAAGCCACATTGATGCTGCTCACCAAGGAAGTCTCTGGCCACAACACACAATCCAACGCTTGTTTCCTCAACGCCAATGCCTGCTTCACCGAATCCGTGGTGGCTTGCATCTCCCTCACCATCTGCATGGGATCCAACACAAACTTCTCCTCATAGGTGTCGTAATTCGGCTGTATTGCCGCCACCCAATATCCTTTGCCCATCGCCAGATTCGTGGCCGCTCGATGACCCAACCACAACGACATCAAACCCATTACAAATACCAAGGTAAAAGCAAACAACAATGGCATCCGACCACCGCGCTGCCAAAAAAACCGGGGATTAGCCTGTATATCGCCTTGCCCTAACAACATCGCCCTAAAAATCAATAAATTAACGCCCAAAATCAAAGCCGAACCACCCAACGTGCCTGTGTATTCGTACCATTGAACGTACCAAGGCATCCCGCTGAATGCATTACCTAAGCAGAGCCAAGGCCAGGACAAATCCCAACGATGGTGTGCAAATTCGTACAACAACCAAATGCCAATAAAAATGACATCAAACCGCCATCTCCGTTGCCAACCTTTCGGGGCTTTGCGTTGCCAGAATCGCCATACCCAAAAAGGCAAATACATGAAAAATGAATTCATCAAAAGCATCGCTATGGCCCCCACATCAGAAGCGTACCAAACCCACCAGGTGGTGGTTATATTCCAAAGTAAGAGCGATAAAAACAACAACCCAAAATGATTCCAACCACTCGTTTGTCGACCGCGATGAGCCAGCAATAATAGCGGTGCAAAAGCCAAGAATACAAGAGGCGTGAACGGCATAGGCTCCCAAGCCAACCAAAACAAAATAGACGGCAATACCACCAATAACCAGGTGGGATAATTAACTCTTTTTTGTAAAACAACCGCTGTCATTCTATATCACTTCGTTTAGATCACTGTCTCTGCTGTCAATCGTCATTATCCTCTTCGTGTATGTCTCCGGATTTGGCATTGCATCCCTCCAACACAACCACAAATTCGCCCTTCGGCGGATGCTTTTGAAAATGAGCGAGCACCTCTGTAATTGTGCCATTCACAGTCTCTTCAAACTTCTTGGATATCTCCCGTGACACACTGATTCTTCTCGATTCAGCACAAGCAACTTTCAACTGATCCAATGTTTTCAATATTTTGTGTGGACTCTCATAAAAAGAAGTGGTATCGGGATTAGCAGCCAAAGCCAAAATACGTGTTTGTCGGCCCTTCTTCTGTGGTAAAAAACCTTCAAAACGGAATTGATGCAGTGCAAAACCACTTTTAACCAACGCTGGAACAAACGCCGTTGCGCCAGGAAGTACCTCAAACGGAATTCCTGCATCCACACAAGCCCTGGCCAATAAAAATCCAGGATCCGATATGCCCGGGGTGCCAGCATCACTCACTTGGGCAATCATCGCACCCCCCAATAATTCTTGAATCACAGAGGCCAGTTTGCCATGCTCATTGTGCTGATGAAAACTCTCCAACCGCGTACCAATTTGATAGTGATTCAACAATACCCGCGTGGTTCGGGTATCCTCCGCCAAAATCTTACTCACCGTATTCAACACCTCCACAGCGCGATATGTCATATCGCCTAAGTTACCAATAGGCGTCGGCACCAAATACAATCTTCCCACCGTCATAAAGCAAAGATAGGTTTACGAACCCAATCGCAAACCCATCCTAACCGACTTTAAAACAACTTAACACGGATAGCACCAACTGCTTTTTTTAGGGCTACACGTTTGTGGGGAGAGTAATTCAACGCATAAAAGATTAATCATTCAATCCCAATAGTCGCTTTTTTGCTTGATATTCTTGACGAAACAACTTATTTCGAGGTCCGGCCCCCGTGACACTCAGTAGCGTTCCATTGTTCTTACAAGTTTCCAGCCAACTATTTGTGGTATTTACCCAGTATTCACAATCGCTTATGAGCACACCATTTCGTTGTGAATTTACAAAAGCAATATTATCACGAACCGTTTTTACAATAAACGTATTATCCGGACTTACCAACGGCGAGAAATACAAACGGTAATCACCCCCTTCTACATGAGGCAAATAGGGATGGAGCTTTTTACCACGCTCGGCTTGGGAAAAAATATGGTCAACCATGAAATCATACTCGTCCATTACAGCGCGATACTCATTTTCAGAAGCAAATAAACCACATTCTTTATAATGGTGAATTTGATAAAGGGTTGAAAACAGTGTTTCGTAACACCACACCTCTTCACTTGCGATTTGCATGTAGTTTTCACTTAATCGCTCAAAATTCCGTTCCTCGGGCATCAAAGAAGCACTGAATGGGACAGAACGCAGGCGATAATCATTCAAAAAATCCCTGTGCCAAACGAAGGCTTTAAATGCAGCAAATGCCGGAAACCAAAATCGATAAAACATGGGGATTTCCTGCGCTCCGTATATAATTAGACTATTGGGACGTTCGATCGCTTTTTCTAAATACATATTGATGTCTTTGTAATAATCATGGGTGGAGTATTGTTTATCAATCAATCGAAATTCACCCTGAAACCAATTTTTGCCAATGTGAATCATTGTGTTAAGGTCAATCTCAAATTCTTTTGCCAATTTCATTAACTCATCGGCCCGAAACGATTCTGGGTTCCGAATTCTACGATAAGCCGCATCTTGTGAAATACATAAAACATCCGCAACGATGGTGGCTGTTTTCATTCCTTTCTGTTTGGTCTTCTGATGTAATAACTGGGTAAATGTCTGAATCATACGCATATCTGTTTTTATTAATGTTTTGCACTAACACAATTTTTTTTGGCTTATCACCCAAAGGATTTGCGAAAAATGCAAAATTTATTTTTTCAAGCAGGGCAATTTGGCAATAAACGACGAGCATGGGCAATACTGATAATCAAACTTTGTATGACACATTTAACGATATGAATTATGGAAAACTACATGTACACGAAAACCAAATGCAGAGATTTCAATGGCGGTATTTCTTATATACCATTGCAACCACAAACAAATTCAAATCCTCATGGCTCAACAACATTGCCTCCGTGGAATTTACCCGTTCGACATCAGCTGATCGGCTTTGTTTTCCCATCTAACCAATGGAGGGCCTTAGCATGAAGAAATACATTCTATTCATAATCTCTGCCTTAGGCTTACTTAGCACGGCTCAAGGACAAGATTACCTCACTGATTACCAGTTGTTTTTCAAAGGACTGAAGTTGGGTTCGGCGAATGCTCCAAAGGTCATCGAATTGGCATCGCCCCAAATCAACCCCAACATTTTTGATGGGTCAAACACCAGTCACCCCCACAATCTCAGTGAAGCAGAGGAACTATGTAGGTCATTAGGACATACCCAACGAGCAACCAAGTACAATACGCCTAGCTGGGATAGTTTGCTGATTTGGTCTAAACCCTATATTGAAAAAGGCATACTTCCCCTGGTGTTGATTGATTTTCGGTATGAAAAATTGAGTGACTCTTTTTGGATACGCCAAGGTTACGATTATCAAACCGATGAGGGTCATTTGGTGAAAAAAGGCCCTTGGGTAAGTGGCGATTTTGCGCAGCACGACGCTTTCTGCTTCATGCCGATGTTTACCAATATTAACCCATCCATTCATTCGGTAATTTTAGATCCAAGATTTTACATCAGCCATAGAAATATCCAATCCATGAATCTTGGCTTGGATATTAACGGAGCCGAATCGATTGTGGTTCCCAATGTTCCAACACCAATAAAAAATGTTCAGGAAGGTATAAACAATGTATTCCTTTATGCTGAAGTGGATTCCACAGACGATCGTATCGCATTCAATAAGGGTGTACAAATCAACTTAACCAAACTCGTTCATCGCCTGGTCACGCGCGTTCATTTATACTTTAATCCGAAAGTGCCAGAATGGCAAACCGTTACTGAAGGACTGGCCATTGATCAATTTGATGTATCTGCCTATGTCACTGGGGAAAGTGGCTCATTGGTGAAAACTGGCGCCAAAGTCAGTATTCACTACAGCAATCACAGCAATGGAGTGCCAGGCTGCCTAAACAAACCCATCATATTCGTAGAAGGGATTGACTTTGGATACCGCAGCTGGCCAACCGGCTGCCGAGATGGTAAATGCGGAAACACAGGCTATATTGATCTGCTCAAGGGAAAACAATGGGATGTTGAAACACAAACATGGACCCATTGGAACGCCATTAGGTATAGTGCCGTTGTTCTCAAACAATACCGCGATTCGGGTTACGACATTGTTTATATTGACTTTTGGGATGGGGCGGATTTAATTGAAAATAATGCCGTAGTTGTTAAAGAAGCCATCAAGCAAATTCAACAACGCTTATGCGGTAATCACATACATGTTGTTGGGGCTAGTATGGGGGCTTTGGTAGCGCGCAGGGCATTGACAATGCTAGAAAATGATACTTTGTCGCACTGTGTTCGTAGCTATACATCTTTTGATGGACCGCTATTGGGCGCTGTCATTCCGCTGAGTATTCAAGTTACATTGGATTATTACGACGGCATTTCCGGGAAAATAAACGACCTGAAAGAACGCATGCTTAATCGACCAGCAGCCAAACAACTGTTGCTTATGCACTACCAAAATGTAGACAAACCCCATGCATTGAGAGATAAATTCATGGCTGATTCTGCCTTACAGGCATTCCCCAAAATACCCTGGAAGTTTGCGATTACTAATGGAAGTAATGCTATGATTCCGCAGCAAGGGCATAACTTCTACCATATCAATGTGGGAGATTCTCTCATGAATTTTAACATTGCACAGCCCCTGTTTGATGATATTAAAGCGCTTGCGAGAAAGATTGGTGGCAAAGTATTGTACAATGTGGCTACCGTTTTACCTGAATCCGATGCCAAATTGTTTTTGTATTCAACGGGTAATTCAAAATTACTCCCCGGAAAAAGTACCGTTGCTCTTTTTAAAACAACCTATAAAAAACTCCATTCGCACAATGTTGATGGGAGCTTAGGAAGCTATGAACATTCATCCGGTGGACATTCAGACTTTGTTCGTGTCTTTCATGAATCCCTTCAGAATTACTCATGGCTGATTTTTTCAAACCGAAAAACGGATGAAACCTGCTTCATTCCCGTTTGGAGCGCACTGGCAAGTGACTCTGTGAGAATAAAAAGCAGAAACCTGGTCTCAGAGACATTGGGCAATCAATTTATGGGTTTGAGAAATACCCCGTTCGATAATTACTATTCACAGAGGTTAAACCAAGACCATGTGTTTTTAGATGATGAGAAAGGTGGAAATGCAGACTGGCTTCTTAAGCAAATTGTTTTATCCGAAAGGCAAATCTATACAACGGAAACGAATGAAATCATTGTAGGCAAACCCTATGATCGTTTTATTGGAAATATTACCGTGGAAAAAGATCACACCCTTTCAATCAATGATGATTTATCAAATAGCCATAGTAGCCCCATCGAAAAAGCAATCATTTCAAAATTGAAATTCCGTGCTTTTTATCTTGGTAATTGCCAACCATCAGAAATACGTGTGAAGAAAGGTGGTGTGATGAACATTGGGTCGGGAGCGGCAAAAAACCAAACCACCTATTTTCAATGCAGAGCGGCCTCAAGAATTACTGTAGAAGCGGGTGGCACATTGAAGCTCACAGGAGGAAAATCATCACTTCATATGACCAATGGAACACAACTTATACTTGAAGATGGAGCAACACTCATTGTAGAAAACGGATCCACCCTCGTCATCGATCCCAAAAGTATCGTGTGGTTAGGTAAAAAAGTCAAACTCCAACTGAATGGCAATAACGCGATCATTCATGTGAAAGGACATTTGATGCTTGAAGACAGCTGTGATTTTCATATCACAAATGAAACCAACTCGGCAGTGGGATTACTCAAACTTAGTAATATTGGTGGCGGCTTGGGGTCTTGTAAAGTGAGCGGTAGTGGCAATGCTATACTTCGTATTAATGGGAATGATGCAAACGGAACCCCCAACCTACAAATTGAGGGTCCAATTGACTTTAGTGGGATTTTCGACTCTATAATCATTAACCGATCAAATATCAAGATAGGTAACCACAGCCAATGGAACGTATCAGGTAACGTCTATTTTAACAACTGCGGATTTTCCCCAACCGAATGGGCCAAAGTAGCCCAAAATGGGCTCCGCATGTACAACGGAACACTGAATGTGAATGGTAGTAAGTTCGAAAATCTCAATACGGGTCTATCATGGTCAGATAATTCCAAAACACACATCCAGCGATGTTCCTTTGAACAATGTAATACAGGTATAACTGCTTTATCCTCTAAATTTAAAATCACGAATACTACTTTCAAGAAAAACACGGTGGGACTTGAAATTTATGGCGCAGACAAACATGACAGCGTAGTGCTTTGTAATTTTACCGCAAATGAAACGGGCGCAAGTATCAACGGCAATAGCAAAACTTCACCACTGCATTTGTTGGAAAATACCTTTTACAGTAACACAACCGGTATAGAATCACAGAACAGAACGATTGCCCTCCGATGCAATATATTTGGTTATAATGTGACCGGCATTCGAGCTACCGAGTCTACGGTAATTGCAGGAGCTAATTCAAAAATTAATGGAGAACTTGATACCCTTCAATGTGGTAACAACACTTTCGCCTACAGCCAAAAAAGAAGTATTGAACTCAACTTTTCAAAGCCTTTTTTTGATGGTGAAAACAACTTTTTATGTCCGTCTACAGGTAGTGCAGATAGCAAAATTCAAATTGCTGGAACCATTCCCAGCCTGATATCTACACCATGGAACACCAAAAATACGAGTATTCAGTTGGGCACAAATCATTGGTTCCCGCTTAAAGTAAACAGTAACTTTGATAGTGTAAATGCCAAATACCTCTCTATCGGGTGCCTAGATTTGGGTGGAAAATGGTATGAAATTGAGGTTCAAGGAAGTTTGCGGAAAAAAATCAATGAGTTGTGCTTTGATGTTCAGAACTCTCTGCAAGCGGCCCGAAGGGCCGCGGGAAAAGAGCAAAATCAAGATTGGTCTTCAAATGAAACTCCAACAATACACGATGAAACTGTTTGGTTGACAATTCCCCCTACTGCAAAAGTATTTTGCATGGATGGGCGAGAAATCACTCCCGTGGCGTGCAGAAACCATTGGTCTGACAATTTGAGTACTGGATTTTATTTGGTTCAATTTCAGAATACAGAAGGACAATGGTTGTCTCGCAAAGTTTTCTTCATACAACCGCAATAACTATCAGTTAGACAAATAAGTAATCAGTTGATAACAAACACAATCAAAACCCGTGGTTGAGCGTAATTTTGTGAGATGAAAATTACTTTTTGGGGAGCAGCTCGACAAGTCACAGGCAGCATGCATTTATTGGAACTTCCAAGTGGCACGCGGGTTTTGATTGATTGTGGTTTGGATTATGAAAAAAGAAAAGAGTTTGAGGAGCGCAATGCTTCATTTCCTTTCGACCCAAAATCTATTGATCTTTTGATACTCACCCATGCACATATTGACCATTCTGGTAACGTTCCCAATTTGGTGCGACAAGGATTCCATGGTACAATTCTAGGAACGGAGCCAACATTGGAGCTTAGCGATTATCTACTTCATGATAGCTTAAACATTCAACGCATGGAGCTCGCCGCCAAACAAAAAGCCATTTGGAAAAACACAGGGAAAAAATTTAAAAAGGGGAAACAACCACAAGTTCAAACCCTTTACACCAAAAAACACATCACTGAAATGTTGGATCAATCAGTGAGCTTACCCTATGGTGTAGAATATGCATTCAACGACGAGTTAAGTATCAGCTTATACGAAGCAGGACACATCCTCGGTGCCGCAAGTGTTCGTTTTACTGTGAACCACAATGGCGAAAAAACAGTTATTGGTTTTACCGGAGATTTAGGAAATGCCAATTCTAAATTGGTGCCAGACCCTAAACCCATGACGGGACTCAATTACTTGGTATCGGAGAGTACCTACGGTGGAAGAAATCACTTGACTGATTCACAGCGAGCTGAGGATGCGATGCTTGCCGAAATTATTGAAACTTGTGTCGAGCGTGGTGGTAAGTTGGTCATTCCTGCCTTCAGTGTTGGTAGAACCCAAGCCATCATTTTTACCATTCATCAATTGTATCGTGCTGGTCGTCTTCCAGAAATACCCATTTTCACAGACAGCCCACTGGCCATTCGCAGCACAAAGGTTTACCAACACAACATTGACTTTCTTAATGAGGAAGCCAAAGAATTCCAACAACAACATGGAAGTTTGTTTGATTTCCCTTTACTGCAAATCATCGAAGATGAAAAAGAGAGTGAAATGCTGAGTGTGATGAATACACCCTGCGTAATCATTAGTGCCGCGGGTATGGTTGAAGGTGGAAGGATCCAAATGCACGTTAGGAACAATGTAGGATTCCCAGAAAACACCATTCTCATAGCGGGATTTTGCGCGGAAGGCACGCTCGGACATCGATTACTGTCTGGTCAGGATTTTGTTGAAATCAACCGCAAACCTCGCCCCGTGCACGCCAAGATAAAACGAACGGACGTTTTCAGTGCTCACCCAGACCACCCACAGATGTTGGCTTATTTTAAGCAATCCAACCCAGGTAGTTTGAAACAATTATTCCTCGTACATGGAGACGCACAACAAATGGAATTGTTGGCCAACGATGTTGATCACACATTGGTGTCTATGCCAGAAAAAGGTCAAACCTTCGAACTAATCTAGTGAAACCACAGCAAATCATATTATTTCCGTTGGGTTTAGTTTGGGGAATCATTGCCCAAATCAAACGGACCTTATATGAGTTGTTAAACTTACGGTCTGTTGGTAGTTTACCAAATATCGTTGTTGGCAATATCAATGTCGGCGGGACCGGAAAAACCCCAACAATAATTTGGCTTTACAACCAATTACTCACATTGGGAATCTCCAGCGAACAGATGGGTGTATTATCTCGCGGATACAAACGACAAACAAAAGGATTTACTTGGGTGAACTTCAATAGCACGCCCGATGAGGTGGGTGACGAACCGTTAGAAATTCTATCGGCATTAACCCTGCAGCCTTCGTCAAACCCTATGAGAGTAGCGGTTTGTGAGAATCGCGTCGTAGGTATCAACAGAATGAGGCAACAATCCAACCCATTGTCGCTCGTATTGTTGGATGATGGATTTCAGCACCTACGACTCAAACACGATCTGGGGTTTTTACTCTGTGATTATCAAAAACCTTTTACCAAAGATTGGCCGCTACCTACCGGTAGGTTAAGAGAGTTCCCATGGGCGAGTAATTCCGCATCCGCACTCATTGTAACCAACTGTCCCAAAGATTTATCGCATCAACAGGCAGAAGCATTTCAATTGAACCTCAAAAAACAAATGAATCGTTGGATGTGGCTTCCTAGGTTACTATCGCCAGACAAATCGGTGAAATGGGAAAAATCTATCGCCTTTTTTTGCACGGCTACGAGCACCCCATCTAGCGCAAATGGCCAAGCGTTTTTAAGCTCCGATTCACCTGTTTATTTAATTACTGGAATAGCAAATCCCCATAGAGTTAGCAATAATATGAACGGCTATCAGATAGTCCAACACGACAAATTTGGTGATCACCACATATTCTCTAAAACCGACATTAATAGAATTATACTCACTTTTAACAACTTACATAAAAAACACCCCGCGTTGGCAGTAATCACTACGCGAAAAGACTATGTAAAACTCCAATCCATTTGGCCAAACAACTTGCCTCTATTCTTAGTTGCTTCCCATCTTGAACCCCTATTTGACAGCGATAAAAAAATCTCTCAATTAATCAAAAATTTCATTCATGAACATAAAATTGCATAACTACACATGGGTGCTTTTTGCTCCTTTTTATATGCTTTTTCAAGGCTGCAACCTACCGGCAAATACTGTAGCGGAAGAATTCCAAGCCATAGAAGAAAATACCTGGAAATGGGCAGACACAAAGTCTTTTACATTTACAATCGACGATTCCACACATTACTATAATTTATCGATTGGCTTAAGAATACAAGGCACATTTGCATACAGTAATATTTGGCTTATTTCACAAATACAAGGAAACAATACTAACATCAAAAACCAGGTACCTATAGATATTGCTGATCAAACAGGTCGATGGTTGGGCGAAGGGATGTCAAATCTTATCACCTATTCAAAACCTACATACATCCAAAAGAAGTTGGCGCCCGGTACTTATACCTGGACAATTTCACAAAATATGCGCGATGAAAAATTGGGTGGTGTTGCAGACGTTGGGATAAAAGTAGAAAAGGGTCAACCCATTTTATAGTTAATACAAATTTTTATGGTAGTGAAGGGATATGCAGCCGCATTGTCGGGTGTAGAGGGAGTTGTCGTTTCTGTTGAAGCTTGTGCCATGCCATTTCAAAGCGAAATCGCAATGACCAGCGTCATCGGTTTGCCTGATCATTCAGTCAAAGAGAGTCTTTATCGTTGTGAATCGGCCATCATGCAAACATCATTTAAACCACTGAGACAAAAACAAATCATCAACTTGTCTCCAGCAGATTTACGCAAAGAAGGTTCGGGATATGACTTGCCCATTGCCATTGTTATGCTTGCAATGAGCTTTCAGATTCCAGAAACACAATTGAAAGATTACATCGTGGTCGGAGAATTGGCTTTAGACGGAAAAATTCAACCCATCAAGGGGGTATTAAGCATGTCCATATTGGCCAAAAAACAGGGATTTAAGGGGATTCTGGTGCCCCTGCAGAATGCCAACGAAGCCGCCATGGTTACAGACATTGATGTTATTGGCGTTTCTCATTTACAGGACGCCGCAGACTTCTTGGCCAATCGCAAACAAATAAAACCATGGTCTCACCATTCAAAGAAAACTCAAGCAACACACGCCATGTCTTTTTCAGAGGTGCGCGGACAGCAAGCAGCAAAAAGGGCGCTTGAAATTGCTTGTGCAGGTGGTCATAATGCAATATTAATCGGGCCCCCTGGTGCAGGCAAAACCCTTCTCGCCAACAGCCTCCAATCCATTTTACCACCAATGACATTGGAAGAAAGTCTAGAAACCACCCAAATCCACTCAATAGCGGGCATGCTTAAAACATCACAGCAACAGGATGGTGTTATCACAGAAAGAATCATTAGAGCTCCCCATCATTCTTTATCGCATGTAGCGATGGTGGGCGGTGGTCATCCCTTGTTTCCTGGAGAAATTTCATTGGCGCACAATGGTGTTTTGTTTTTAGACGAATTACCTGAGTTTCAGAAAAACACTTTGGAATCCCTGAGACAGCCATTAGAAGAGAAATTGATTCACTTATCACGTTCGCGGCAGCGGGTAAGTTTCCCCGCAAATTTCATGTTGGTCGCTAGCATGAATCCCTGTCCTTGTGGGTATTACAACCATCCAACGAAAACCTGCGATTGTCCACCCGGCAATATTGCTCGTTACCTCGGTAAAATCAGCGGGCCCTTGTTGGATCGTATCGATTTGCACATTCCCATTGCACCTACCACTTTTGATGAAATTTCGAGCCCTGGAATAGAAAATTATATAGGTAAAGATGCTGCGATTAAACAACAAATTGTTCGTGCTAGAGGGAGGCAGTTAGCCCGTTTTAAGCGTACAAATTTGGAAGGGATTTACTCCAACAGTCAACTCTCAGGAAAATCACTGTTAGCACTTTGTCCGCTCGATACCACCTCATCTCAATTGATTAAATCCGCCATGGAGAAACTGAATCTCAGCGCTCGCGCTTATCACAAAATTTTAAAAGTGTCCCGCACCATTGCCGACCTCGAAGATGCCAACAACATCGAAAAACATCACATCGCCGAGGCGATTCAATACCGAAACTTGGATAGAAACTGGGGGCTCGGTTAACACTTTTGCTGCCAATGCCAAGCATCTTTCATCATGGTCGATAAATCGCGCTTTGCCGACCATCCCAATACATTGTTCACTTTATTGGTATCGGCCCACACAGCAACAACATCGCCCGCTCTGCGATCGCCTATGGCATAATTCACTTTTTCGTCAGTTGCAGATTCAAAAGCGGCAATTACCTCTAATACAGAATAACCAACACCAGTTCCTATGTTAAAAACCTCAAAGTTCTCGGATGATGGATCTCCTTCTTGTGATGCGATAATTCGATTTGGATTAAACAATCGATCGATGGCGGCCACATGCGCTTCTGCCAAGTCCATGACATGAATATAATCACGGATACAGGTACCATCTGACGTGGGATAATCACCCCCATAAACCGTTAACTTCTCGCGGATGCCGGCAACTGTTTGGGTTAGGTATGGAATTAAATTGTTCGGGACGCCCAATGGCAATTCACCGATTTTCGCAGATGGATGGGCACCCACCGGATTGAAATATCTTAAACACTGAACCTCACACCATGAATTGTCTTTCAAAATAACCTCCGCCATTTGTTTGGTAGCCCCATACGGACTTGCCGCCGGTCTGGTTGGTGTGCTCTCTTTTACAGGAACTGCCTCGGGCTCCCCGTATACAGTGCAACTACTGCTAAATACCATCTTCGAACAGCCCATACCTTTCATCACTTCCAATAGGCTAATAAGGCCAACAACATTGTTTTGATAATACATCAAAGGTTTTTCCACGCTTTCACCTACCGCTTTATGCGCCGCAAAATGAATTACCGCCGATGGATTATATTCATTGAACAAGCCCGACATTAGTTGAACATCGTTCACATCGCCTTGGATATAAATTGGTCGATAACCCAATAGGTCTTTGAGTGCGTCTAATACTTCTATCCTAGAGTTGTGGAGATTGTCAACGATAATCGGAGTATATCCCGCTTCATTCAAACACAACACCGTATGGGATCCTATAAATCCCAAACCTCCGGTGACCAAGATATTTTGCTTTGTTGTCATTTAATAACTTCTTGTACTAACCCGTTTATCAGTCGATATTCCTTGCCAGAGCCTGAACACGTAGCCAAGCCCTTATCGTCAAAAATCAATTTTTCACCGTGGGCACTCATCCAACCTTGTTGCTTTGCTGGTACACCTACTACAAGGGCAAAGGGTGCCACATCTGATGCCACCACGGCTCCCGCTCCAACAAACGCATATTCACCCAGCGTTACCCCGCATACAATCGTTGCGTTTGCCCCAATTGTTACTCCTTTTTCTAGTCTAGTTTGTTTAAACTCCGCCCTTCGCACCACAGAAGACCTTGGATTAATCACATTGGTAAATACTGCACTTGGGCCTATAAAACAATGGTCAGATACAATAACACCGCTGTACAAGGATACATTGTTCTGAATCTTTACACCTTCGCCAATGACCACATTGTTATCGATGAATACATTTTGCCCAAGATTACAATTTTCACCCAGTTGAGCTTTGGCAGATATGTGACAAAAATGCCAAATTTTGGTGCCCTTACCAATTACAGCACCCTCATCCACAACGGCTGTTGGATGAACTGTAATGTTTGATTCGGCGTTGTTCAAAGACATATTAGATCAAAGGTACTGATTCCGTTGGGGCCTTTACAAATCTATTTGCGAGTGTAAACCACTTTTGATTGAACAATTAAAAACAAAAGTGCCCCGGCTGATTCTCAGCCGGGGCACCACATAGTATTTTTTCGATTAATGAATACCCATTAATCCCAAAACCAAATAACAGAGTCCAGCAACCAACGCACTGATTGGAATAGTGATAATCCAAGCAATCAACAAACTTCTCGTTACACCCCAACGCACTGCACTCAAACGCTTGGTTGCTCCAACACCTATAATCGCCCCAGTAATTGTATGGGTCGTACTTACAGGAATACCCATTTGTTCTGTCATAAACAAGGTCATTGCACCTGCAGTTTCAGCGCTCACACCTTCCAACGGTGTTACCTTGGTGATTTTTGTACCCATTGTCTTGATGATTTTCCAACCTCCGCTCAATGTACCAAAACCAATAGCTGCATAACAAGCCAATGGAACCCAATTCGGCAACTCTTTAAAGTCCGACATATGACCACCGGCAATCAACGCCGCACCTATGATACCCATAACCTTTTGTGCGTCGTTTCCGCCGTGACCTACACTGAAGGCAGCACTTGAAAGCAATTGCAACTTCTTAAACATGTTGGCCATTCTATTGGCTGTTGGTGTTTTAATCACTTCACAATAGATGTAGCTCAAAATGAAGATGAAAATTACAGCGTAAATACACATCAATAAGAAACGGTTGTCGGCACGATCCAACTCTTTCGACAAGTCCTTTTGGATGTTTATGTCAAAACCCTTTACAAATTTGTCGTAGTCTCCAATCGCTGTAACACCCAAAACCAATGCTACTGCATGCGCCGTAGAATCAGGACCAACCACAGAATAGTTCTTGAATATCGGTTTGCACTCTTCCAACACTGCCTCAATCTCTTCAACCCTGGGCTTTTTAGCATCGTCATAAAACGCGGCTTTTTTCGCCAAATCCAACTTCAATTTTTTTGATACGAGATCTTTTAATTTGCCTTCAATCAAATAATCCAATTCTACTTGTTGAGAAATATTTGCTGCAACAACAGTGGCACCTTTTTCATCAAAATCAGCCAAAAGCACCTTACTAGTATTGAAATTAGCAACCGCCTTTTCGTACTTCTTTTGAACTTTTTCGTCTTCCGGTTTCTTAGCGAGTTCCTTCTTGTATTTGTCTACCTTGTAGAATTTAGCTAAGTTATCTTCCAACTTGGTCCCACGAAAAGAACCAAAGAGAAACCATAACGCTGTACTTGACAACAAAATCAAGGCCAATTTTCCATAGATATTACGGCGAATAGTCACTAAGGTGATAAAGATTGAAATCACCATACCAATCAATGGTGCCAACAAAATAAAATACACTGTTTTTGAGATTTTGTCAAACTCTACTACCTCACCAAATGGTACCCATCCCTTGATAAAATAAGCATGGGCCAACGCTGCTCCTGCAAAACCACCAATCAGTGTATGACTAGAAGAACTCGGAATGCCATACCACCATGTCAACAAATTCCAAAAAATCGCTGCCACCAAACCCGCCAAAATTACTGGTAGGGTTATGTAATTGTCGATGACCGTTTTTGCAATGGTATTTGCTACAGCGTGATCTTTGAAGATAAAGAACGCAACAAAATTGAATAGCGCCGCCCACAATACTGCCTGTAATGGTGTTAACACCTTCGTGCTGACTACCGTAGCAATAGAATTGGCCGCGTCGTGAAAACCATTGATGTAGTCAAACACCAATGCCAACACTATGATTACAATTACTAGCGTGGACATTTGCTATCGTATAAAATGGTTACGCGTATTTTACAATGATGGTTTCAATCACATTGCCCACATCCTCACACTTGTCGGTTGCAACCTCCATTACGGTGTACACCTCTCTTTTACGAATCAATTCCTTGAAATCATTCTCCACTTCGAACAAATTCTTGATGCTCATGTCGAATACGTTGTCTGCATGATTTTCAAAACTATTGATTTTCACCAAGCTCTCCATGATTTTCTCAGGACGCTTTAACTCGCGCAATTGCATTACGGCCTTTCCAACCTCAGCAGCACTTTGCATGATAATTTCCGCCAAACTCTGAATGCCTTGTTCGTGGGGATTCACTCCATGAAACTGCATTTTCTTGCAAGAAGCATGAATGTAATCCGCAACATCGTCCATTGCCGTGGCCAAATAGTGTATGTCTTCACGATCAAATGGTGTAATGAAATTCTTCCCCAATTCTGTAAAGATATTGTGGGTCAACTCATCATTTTTGTGCTCGTAATCTTCAATCTGTTTGCTAATGGCCAACCTATTATTTGGATCGGTTTCATAAACAAACTGATGTAACAAAACACCCATTTCAGTAATGTTTGCGGCTGTTTGTTCAAACAAACTGTAAAATACCTTGTCTTTGGGTAGGAAAACGCTGAGGATATTGTTTAATGCCATGATGTTTTATTTATCGCAACAAATTTACCATCAGCCCAAACACAAAATTTCCCTTAATCCATATTTAACACAAAGTTAACATTGGGCATTTTTGTACATCGTTTGGATTTGATTTGTTAATGCCAAAATCTGTATTTCTAAATTTCGGTATTCAGAAGAAGAGATTATTCCCATTTCCTCCACGGCTTGTAAGTAGCTCATCAGTCGTAAACAGCGGTTATACGCATCATAAATTTCCTGCTGTGTGTTCATCGGGCCGCCCTGGCTGACCTGTTTTGCCGTCTTCATCATTTCTTCACCCAGTGCCATAAATTCGGATTGTGACATTCTGTTCGCCATCTCCAAAGTATAATAACCGAGTTCCCAAGCCCTATCGCTGTAATTTTCCTTTTCCATAACTGCAAGTTCTTAAGAGAATATTTGGTAGTCGGATGGTTGTCGGATATATCCGATTAAATCCGATTAAATATCAAACGCAGAGGGGCGGCCTAACGGCCGCCCCTCTGCGTTTGAATCGTTTCGGTGCGACAATCAATCACACCCTTGCAGTAAATTATTTACTATCCCACCAAACCTTCTTGTCGGCCAAGTCGTTTACACCAATCGCTCCAGGGAACTTTGAGTTGTACAAACGCTCATCCAAAGAATAAGGATATCTACGGGCAATTCCTGAAATCAACGCCAATGGTGACGGGCTCAATGACGGCACACCCGTTCTGCGCCAATCGTTGTAAGGTTCAATCATGGAGAAGCCGGACACATATTTGTGCGTCAAAATCTTTTCCAAAGTGATGCTACCAGCCGTTTCGCTCGCCTGTGCAGTCACATATGCTGCAGGAGCAGGACTGCCAGTTACCAAATTAACATGCGCCTTGATAGCGTCGTTGTGAGCAGTAGCAGCTGCACCCTTGTTGCCTGCAGCAAACTGCGCTTCTGCTTCGATAAACAACAACTCAACGTATGTTGCGATTGGCGTTACACTCGTCTGAGACGCAAAGTAAGAACCGAAATCAGAGAGGTTTTTCACTGCCTGACTGCCCAATGCAGCACCTTTGTACTGACCACTGTCGTTGGTTGTGAAATAATAACCGATGCGTGGGTCGTTGATGCTATTCATAACATCTACCAACTTAGCACCAGCCAACATGTAACCAGAACGTTCTACTTGTGTGAAAGCATACCACTGGTTATATTCGTTTGCATTGGTACCGAAAATACAATTGGCATCAGCAGCTGAACTTGTGAAACCAGCAGCTTTCGCTTTGGCTACATAATCCAACGCCTTTGTGTGCCAGTTTGCATCACGGTTGCTGATACGCATCGCATAACGCGCCTTGATGGCATAAGCCAACGCCTTCCACTTTCCAGCGTCACCACCGTAAATGAAATCATCAGAACCTGGAGCCAATGCATTGTCGGGCTTATCCAACAACACAACAGCCTCATCCAACATGGTCTGAATCGCAGCGATGATGCTCTCTTGTGAATCGTATTTGGCGCTGTAATTTCCAGCCTCACCATCCAACGCTTCTGTCCATGGAATATCGCCCCACATATCGGTAGCAACACCCAACATCAACGCGCTCATTACCTTCGCCATACCTTGGTATGCTGGATTACCGTCACCCGCCGCTTTTTCCAACAAGCGCATGTTCTTCAATCCACCCTGGTAAATCACTCCCCACTCGTTCTCAATATCGCCCTCATCAATGATGTAAGCGCCTTGATCCAAAGACTGGTTAGAAACACCCTCGCTGTGTTGTGCCCACATACTGGTATTCCTTGACAATGAACCACCATAGGTTGCAAACACTGCCAACTGGCATGCGCTATTCAACAAAGCCGGGTTGGCTTCGCCAGGGGCGTTTGGAGACACTTCGTGTCCAGAAACCCACTTCTTACAAGAAGTGAACAAAACCGCGGTTCCTAATATAATTGCAAATAATTTTTTCATCTTTTTATCCTTTCTTAAGAATTAGATACCCAATTTGATGTTAAACATAAACGACTTCAAACCGGGGTTGTTAAAGTAATCAAAGCCACCAATGTTTGAGCTCGCACCAGTCAAGCTGGTCTCAGGATCAACACCGGGATACTTGGTGCTTAACCACAAGTTACGACCAACAACACCCAAATCAACATAGCTCAAATTTTTGTTGCCTTTCAAGTTGATTCTGTAGCTAACGCCCAATTCGCGCAAACGTACCCATGATCCGTCATAAACAGCCATTTCCGCTGAGCTTCCAGGACCATCACCCAAATAGGAGCGGTAGTAGTTGAACGCGTTAATCGGTCTTGCGTTATCTGCAAATGTCAACTCACTTTCGTTGGTGATCAAACCCGTCTTAGAATCATACTTAGGCGTACCTGCAATAATGCGCTTGCCTTCAATAATCTTGGTTTCGTCGCGGTTTTCAGATTCTGCAACGATTCCGTACTGTGACATACGAGCGTATGTTCCACACCAGATATCGCCACCCTTACGTACATCAATCAACGCAGTAATGTTCAAACCTTTTACGTTCAACGTGTTGCGCAAAGAACCAATCCAATCTGGGTATGGGTTACCAATGTTACCACGGGTGTTGTTCAACACAGGCAAACCGTTCGCACCAATGATCATCGAACCATCAGAGTGACGCAAAATGCGAGATCCGTACATAGAACCATATGACTGGCCTACAATCGCGTAAGAACCAATGCTTGCAAAAGCCGATTCAATGTTGATTTCATCTACACCAGGAGCCAAAGACAACACTTCGTTTTTGTTCATACCGAAGTTTGCTGCAATTTCCCAAGTCAAGTTTTTGTTCTTGATGGCAGTAACACCTAACATCAATTCAACCCCCTTGTTGGTCATTGAACCAGAGTTCTGACGAACGCTACCATAGCCTGAAGAAGCGGCCAAAGGCATGCTCACCAACAAGTCGGTTGATTTTTGTTCGTACAGTGTCAAATCAATGGTCAAACGACTGTCAAACATGCGAACATCAAAACCAAGCTCTGTGCTAGTTCTGCGCTCAGGCATCAAACCTTGGTTACCCAAGCCGTTGCCTTGTCCGAATCCGTTTTGACCCAAGTAAGGGAAACCCAATCCACCAGTGAAACCATCGGTGAACAAAGGCTGACCATAATAAGTACGAGTAGCATAGGCAGGAGGGTTGATACCTGCTTGTGCATAAGCAACACGCATTTTACCAAATGAAATCAATCCGCCCTTATCCATCAATTCAGAGAATACCAATGAACCACTTACAGAAGGATAGAAGAAGCTACTTTTCTTGTTACCGAAAGTAGATGCCCATTCGTTACGACCACTCGCGTTCAAATACAAGAAGTTCTTGAAAGCAAATTCTGCACCTCCAAAAATCGCTGCGTTCTTGGTGGTACCATACCCTTGAGATGCATATAAGTTAGAAGCATTGCTCAAGTTATAGAAGTTTGGAACTGCCAAGTCACGACCGCGCAAATATTGATCGCTAGAAGTACGCGTATTCAAGTTATTACCCAAAGTCACATTCACAGAGAGGTCTTCGTTAATGTTGCGATTTGCATTTAACACCAAGTCGCTGTATACCTCTTTGTAGCGCAATACGTTCTGAGAAACTTCACCACCGGGTGAGTTGTCAGGCTGCCAAGAACCAACCGCAAAAATTTGCTGACGGCTATCTGTGTATTGGTCAGTACCCACACGATAATTTACACTCAACCAGTCCAAAGGCTTGTATTGTGCATTCACGTTACCAATGATGCGGTTTACATCATCCGTAAAGGGGTTGCGGTATACGGTCCAATATGGGTTGTCGTAAATTGGGAAATATTGGTGTTGTGTTCCGTCGGCATTGGTGTAACCATCTGCACCTGCACCACCTGCCAAATCAAAGTCAGCAGGAGCACGCATCAAGCCCAACATAACGCCCGACAAGTTAGAGCCGTTTTGAGCGCGTGTACCCCCTGAATTGATCAAGTTTACACTGCTTCCAACGCTCAATTTATCTGTAACACGACTATCCGTATTCACACGAATAGTGGTACGCTCAAACGAAGTATTTGGAACGATACCATCCTGTTGAGTGTTACCCACAGAGAACCGCGCACTGGTGTTTTCTCCATTCACGGTGATTCCCAAGTTGTTGGTCATTGACATGGCCGTTTTGAAGAAATTACCCGCATTGTCAAACGACTTGCCATCAGCAATTTTAGGGCCCCATGAGTTAGGGGTGGTTGCAGAAGATCCCACATCTACCAAGGTCCAACCTGGAGGGATGGTTCCTGTAAAATTCTTCTTTACACCGGCAGAATCGATTTTCTGTCCACCACCACCAAGTCCTTGTCCGTAGGCAAATTGCTTTTCTGGCAACTTGTTCACTTTTGACCAATCCATGGTACTAGAAAACTCGGCACTGAAACGCTTTCCACCTTTTTGACCACGCTTGGTAGTAATGATGATGGCACCGTTCGCACCGCGCACACCATACAAAGAAGCGGCGGCTGGGCCTTTCAATACGGTGATGTTCTCAATGTCGTCGGGGTTAATGTCCACCGCACGGTTAGAGTTGTTTACACCCTGTAAATTTGAGTTGAAAGGATAATCACCAGCGGTACTTTGATCAGTACTGTTGTCGATAGGTACCCCATCAACCACAAACAAAGGTTGGTTGTTTCCTGTAAACGTAGCAGCACCACGCAACAAGATTCTTGAGCTTGCACCAGGCGTGCCCGATGAACTCGTCACCAGCGCTCCTGCTACTTTAGAACTCAATGCTTGAACAACGTTCTGCTCACCTGATCCTACAAGTTCTTTTCCTTTTACAGATTGAACCGCGTAACCCAAGGAGCGTTGTTGTTTTTTGATACCCAAGGCGGTTACCACCACCTCTTCCACCCTTCCGGTGTCTGTGGCAGACCCCGCTGTTTGCGCATTCACAGACGCAAGAGAGGATGTCAGGACCACGGCCGCCGTTAAAGGCTTGAGTAATTCTTTAAATTTCATAGGCTATTTATAATGGTTTAACAAACAATTGTAGTTAACATTATGTAAATAATCAATAAAATCCGATGAAATATTTTGTAAAATCCGAATTTTTTATGCACATCTAAAACTTTGTGAACGATTGTGTTGGGTGCATAAACGACCCTCGATTTTGTTTTTACGACGCGTTAGCGCAAAAAAAAGGCGCCATTAGGCGCCTTTTTACTATCTCAACAAATTTCTTTTATTTTAAAATATCCCGAGATATAACCACCCTCTGAACCTCGCTCGTTCCCTCGTAAATTTGGGTGATTTTTGCATCGCGCATCATTCGCTCGACATGGTATTCCTTCACATAACCATAACCACCATGAATTTGTACCGCTTCAACCGCTGTTTTCATAGCCACTTCTGAAGCAAACAACTTAGCCATAGAACTTGCACGATCATAATTCATGTGCTCGTCCTTCATCCAAGCCGCCTTTAAACACAACAAACGCGCGGCTTCAATTTCTGTAGCCATGTCAGCCAACTTAAATGCAATTGCCTGGTGATTCATGATTTCTGTGCCAAACGCTTTGCGCTCTTTTGAATATTTCAACGACAGCTCATACGCACCACTGGCGATGCCTAGCGCTTGAGCGGCAATACCTATTCGACCTCCACTCAACACCTTCATTGCAAACTTAAACCCAAACCCGTCTTCCCCGATGCGATTTGCCTTAGGCACCTTCACATCTTGAAACATAATACTGTGTGTATCGCTACCCCGGATTCCCAACTTGTCTTCCTTCTTGCCTACAGTAACACCATCCCACGCTTTTTCTACGATAAACGCGTTGATGCCCTTGTGTTTTTTATCTACATCGGTTTGAGCAATTACCAAGTAATAACTCGCTGAATTTCCATTGGTTATCCAGTTTTTGGTGCCATTCATCAAGTAATAATCACCCATATCAACCGCCGTTGTGCGCTGGCTCGTTGCGTCGCTACCCGCCTCTGGTTCACTTAACAAAAACGCACCGATTTTCTGTCCGCTTGCCAACTCAACCAAATATTTCATTTTTTGCTCCTCAGTGCCGTACGCTTCCAAGCCCCAGCAAACCAGAGAGTTGTTTACGCTCATACAAACACTGGCAGATGCATCAATCTTCGAAATCTCTTCCATCGCCAATACATAAGAAATGGTATCCATTCCACCGCCACCATACTTTGGGTCAACCATCATGCCCATAAACCCCAACTCACCCATCTTCTTGATTTGCTCGTAAGGGAACTTCTGTTCGTTATCACGCTCGATTACGCCGGGCAACAACTCGGTTTGTGCAAAATCGCGTGCCGCTTGCTGCACCGCCAAATGCTCTTCTGTCAATTCAAAATTCATCATGTTATCTTGATATAATTCAATGCAAAATTACTCTTTTTACTGATTATCTCTCCACTCGTATACCCACTGGGCTTGGATCATTTCCAAATGTCCCTCGTTGCTATCCTCGCGCTTGCCTTCAAAATTGGGTATCTCTAACACCCATTCCAATAGCTCTGTAAAGCGAATGCGATAAATTTTGGCCTCTGAAAAATCGTCGCCAAATCGCTCATACAATTTCATCGCGATGTCTTCGTAATCAGACCACTTTATTGGGGGTTCGTACATTTCCATTTTCTTCGTTTTAATGTCCGATAATGCCGCTCTGATCAGGAATTCTCACAACCAAATCGCCCTCTTCGGCCAATTTACATTGACAAGCCAACCGACTATTATACTTGGGGTTTCTGGCCCGGTCTACATACTCCTCCTCGCGATCGCTCATGTCTGGTAGCAACTCCTCGCCCTGCTCAACATAAACATGACACGTGGAACAACCGCAAACACCACCACAATTGTGATTTAAGTGAATCTCGTTGTCCAAGGCCACCTCCAAAATCGACTCACCCTCAAAAATTTCAACCGTAACGTCGCCACGGTTCTTTTCTTCAAACTGAAAGGTAATCTTTGCCATATGCGCTGCAAAATTAACACTTCCCATTGGGTTTGGTACACGAATTTGTGGAAATAATCTGAGGATTTTTGTATCTTTGTAGCTCCGTTCTATGATATCACGAAGACTTGTACGCATTAAAGCCCTTCAGTCGCTGTACTCTTTTCAACAAGGAGAATCAACTATCGACTATACTTGGCCAAACCTAAATCCGCGCCAAAAAGCTTACTTCGACGATACCTTATCAACCCTCCTGGAGTCCATTCAACAAAGTCACGATTTCTATCTTTTCTTGTTGGATTTTCCCTACCAATTGTCTCAATATCTGCTTGAAGAACAAGCGTTAGAAAAAAGCAAATTCTACCCAGATCAAGCCAAAATTCGAAGATTTGGCCTGCTTGATCGGATGCCTTTGGTGAAGTACCTGCATCGCGCGGTAACCGATAACCAGCGCAAAGGATTCGCATTTGATTGGAGCCAACTCGCAACGCAATTCGATTCTTTCTATCAATGGATGTTGGAATGGGAGTTTGTGAAAGACATTGATTTTTTCGAACAGCCCACCTTCGAACAACAACAATCGTTTTTGGAAGAATTCTACGCCAACCTTTTCGAAACCAAAGAATCATTCTTCGATACGCTGAACGATTACTATCCCGGTTGGAGTGATGATGAACTTTATACCACCCGAGAAATTGAAAAAACACTCCAAGCAGCCCAATCAAATGGTGTTATTCCGGTAGCAAGTTCGCCCACCGTAGGGTCCGAGGAAATCGAAATGGCAAAACAATTGTTCATTACAACCGCCAAAAACAGCCTTGCCTACGAGTCTCAGGTTTCTGAAATCTCAGACAATTGGGACCCCTCTCGCATCGCGGTAATGGATTTGTTGATCATCAAACTTACACTCACAGAGTTTTTACATTGCCCCACAATCCCCGTAAAAGTGACCATCAACGAATACCTTGAAATCACAAAAAACTACAGCACCCCCAATAGTTCTCGCTTTGTTAATGGCGTGTTGGATAAGTTGCGCATAGTAATGGAAGAACAAGGGCTGATTACAAAAAGCGGGCGTGGCCTTCGCGACAAATAGCGTAAAAACAACGCGTGATTTATCGGTTCATCAAACCATGGTGAACTTCCATCACTTGTTTTATCAGTGATGATTCTCCGTTGTTCTGAATGATATAATCACAACGGTCCATCCATTCTTCTTGTGGCCACTGTGCCTTCACCCGTCGCTCAAACTCCTGTTCATTCATGTTATCCCTGGCCAAGACGCGTTGTTTTCGGACAGCCATCGGTGCCACAACCCCTATCACCAAATCCACTGTTGCGTTAGCACCCGACTCAAACAAAATCGCTGCCTCTTTAATTATGTATGGGTAATTTTCCGCCTCTTTCTCCTTACACCAATTGGCAAAGTCTTCAAAAACGATGGGGTGTACCAAAGCATTTAGGGACGATCGCAAGTCGTCATTAGCAAATACGCGTTGTCGAACCCAAGCTGTGTCAAATTCGCCTTTTGAATTATAGGCGTCAGCACCCAGTAAAGATACCAACGCCTTTTTTAAGCCAGCGTGTTGGCTATACAATCTTTTTACGGCTAAATCGGCTTCGTAAATGGGCACACCCATCCACTGAAAAATGGAACAAACGGTGCTTTTACCGCTGCCAATGTTACCGGTAACCCCAACAGACAGCATGACCCAATGCCTTAGGCCGCAGCAGGAGGATAGGCCGCTTGTGTCAATTCCATGCTCACAGCAGACTTCTCAATTTTCGCCTTTCCCTCTTCCATTTCAATCACAAAATGTCCATCAGCAATTGAAGTGATTTTGCCGTGTATACCACCGGTTGTTACGATTTTGTCGCCCTTCACCAATGATTCCATGTATGTTTTGGCTTTCTTCTGCTTGCGCATTTGAGGCCAAATCATAAACACGAAAAACACACCCATGATGAGCAACATCATCACCATTTGAGATCCGCCACCGGCGCCTGGTTGTCCTTGTAATAATATCATATTCTTAGTTTAATGTCCTTGTTCATCGCCACCCATCATTTCTTCCTCAGACACACTGCCTTCTGGAGCAATTACATTGGCTTTGAATTTTAATACCACCTCTGTGGTTTTACTGTTTTCAAACGTTACAGTGATGCTCTTCTCGTTCAAAATCCCTCCCGGTCCCCCGCGGTTTGAGCTATTAAAGGTGGCCGTAACCTTACCACTTTCTCCCGGCGCAACTACCTCGTGTGTATATTCAGGCGTAGTACAACCGCACTGAGCTACCACGTTGGCAATACTCAATGGGGCCTCTCCCGTGTTTTTGAATGAATACGTGTGTTGAACACTTTCACCGTCTTTCACATCGCCAAACATAAATACCGTATCCTTAAAAACGACATCACCCATAGGGCCTTTGTTTTTGTTTTTTGGATCTACCGCAGTAGCCGTGTTTTCCTCGATATCTTCTGTTTCAAATGAACCAGATCCGCAGGCCGACATCATAGCAACCAAGGGTAAAATTAACATCCAATGTTTTCGCATATGTCAAAAATATTTATTCTGCCCTAAAATTGGGTTTTCTTTTGTTTAAAAATGCATCCGTTCCCTCCTGGAAATCTGCGGTTTCAAAAGCTTCTCCAAACTCGTAGATTTCACGTTGCATGCCGTTTACGTTCGGGCGGAAATAATCATTCACGCATTTAATTACCTTGTTTACGGCACTCGGACTCTTGCTACAAATTTTCTTCAGCAAAGCCTTGGCCTCGTTCAACAAATCAGCAGACTCCACCACTTTGTTTGTCAAGCCCAACGACAACGCAGTTTGTGCGTCAATGGCATCGCCGGTCAATAACAACTCCATCGCCTTGCCTTTGCCAATCAATTGAACCAACCGTTGCGTGCCGCCGTAGCCCGGAGGAACACCCAAATTTACCTCTGGTTGACCAAACTTGGCATTGCTGCTAGCTACTCTCAAGTGACAAGCCATTGCCAACTCGCAACCACCGCCCAACGCAAATCCATTCACTGCAGCAATCACAATTTTATTTCCGTTCTCAATTGAGTTCATCACATCATGTCCATCCGCACTCATGCGTGTAGCTTGCTCGGTGTTAAAGTGCGCAAATTCCGAGATGTCCGCGCCGGCCGCAAAAGCCTTCTCGCCAACACCCGTCAAAATCATCCCATGAACATCATCATTCGTTTGCGCCTCGTCAACCGCCTCTTTAATTTCTTTCAACGTCTCAATAGTCAATGCATTGAGTTTGCTTTCTCGATTGATAGAAATCACCAAGATGTTGTCTTCCAACGATGTTAAAATATTGTTGTATGCCATTTTCTACAATTATGCGCGATGCGTCGCTACCCAATTTTCAATATACGATGCGATGTCGCCCGTGTTTGTGCCCGGAGGAAACAACTGAGCCACACCCAGTGTGTTCAACGCGTCCACATCGCCATCTGGAATAATACCCCCACCCGTCAACAACACATCGTCCATACCCTTCTCTTTCATCAAAGTCAGAATCCGAGGAAACACTGTATTGTGTGCTCCAGACAATATGCTCACGCCAATCGCGTCAACATCTTCCTGCAAAGCTGTTTGAACCACCATTTCTGGTGTTTGTCTCAAGCCAGTATAAATCACTTCCATTCCGGCATCTCTCAAGGCCGTTGCGATTACCTTCGCTCCCCGGTCATGACCATCCAAACCCACCTTAGCGATGAGAACTCGGATTGGCCTATTCAGTTTATTACCCATGGTTTCTGAAGCAAAAATACTAATTCATCTTGGTATAGCCACCAATACCCCTTTTTCATAAATTAC